>JGI24711J26586_10000956_pt1 | contig 22533 bp, 14 predicted proteins | sample BioPla3DNA1_FD_26586 | JGI IMG/M metagenome (IMG submission 26586)
ATATTGCTGCAAGGACCTTTCCCAACTCACCAAGCCGTTTCTGAAGAGGAGTCTGTGGTTCATCTATCTCAGACAGCATATCCGAAATCTTGCCCATCTGAGTATTCAGACCTATTTCAATAACCCTTGCAACAGCATGCCCAGCTGTTATATTCGTACCACTATATACAATGTTATCCTTGTTAAGCGAATTGTCATTGTCATTTACATCCCCGACCTGTTTCATTACAGCAACTGCCTCACCAGTCAAAATTGACTCATCAGCAAAAACACCATTTGCTCGCAATAAAACAGCATCAGCAGGAACCTTATCCCCTGTTTCAAGCTCTATCTTATCCCCAACAACAAGCTCCTCAGCCTTAATCACCTTTAGCTTGCCGTCCCTGTAAACCCTTGCTGTCGGTGCAGTCATGCCTTTTAGCTTTTCTAATGTTTTTTCTGTTCTGAACTCCTGCACAAAGCCTAAAATGGCATTAAGTAAAACTATTATAATTATTGTTACAGCATCATAAACCTCTCCAAGCAACACCGAAATTACAGTTGCTATCAGCAGGATTAAGACCATTATATCCCTAAACTGTCCTATAAATATTTTCAACGGCTTGTTTTTTTTCTTTTGCGACAGCATATTATAACCATCGGTATTAAGTTTTTCTTCTGCTTCTTTTGTCGTAAGCCCTTGATACATAATCCTTCTCCTTTTAAACAACTTTTTTATTTGTCCTTATAGCTTATTCGCAAAAAAGCTTGTTTATGCTTGTATTATTTTATATTTGGAATAGCATAATGTTATAATAGAAAAAAATGTATTCTATAAACATTTATGACAATATTTTTTATTGACAAATTCCTGTTTTAATGCTATTATTCAATGTGTAAAAGAATAGAGGTGTAATTATGAATATAGGTATTATTGTACATTCTCGAACTGGCAATACCCTTTCTGTGGCTAAAAGGATTAAAGAAAGTCTAGAGCAAAAAGGACATTCCGTCGATTTAAAAAGAGTTACAGCTATTAATGAGGAGCCAGCACCCAACGAAACTGTTTTGCTGAAGGATAATCCAGAAATAAGCAATTACGATGCAGTGATTTTCGGTGCTCCAGTACATGCCTTCTCTCTTTCACAAGTCATGTCTGCCTATTTAAAACAGATACCCTCACTAGAAAATAAAAGGGTGAACTGCTTTGTAACTCAAAAATTTCCATTTTCATTTTTGGGTGGAAATCACTCTGTTAACCAGATGAAGAAAATCTGCGTGGAAAAGAAAGCTGAGTTTGGCAATACTGGTATTGTCAATTGGTCAAATAAAAAGAGGGAAGAGCTAATTAAAAATGTTGTTGAAAGTTGTGGGGAAGTATAAAATCACTTGCTATCTTACATAATATAAGAAAATACTTGACATCATGTTGAGTATTTTCTTATAGAAAATTGTTGACACAATGAATAATTTAGGTTATACTATATTAATAAAAGGGAGTAGCAAGCCATTTATGGCAGTATAAGCGTCAAAACGATTGTAAAATCCGCGAATACTTGAAATTGCAAGACTTTTATTACAACGGCTATTATCGATTATCCGAGTTATCCGTTATAATAAAGGTTTATTTTTTTGCTGATTCCCAAACGTATGTAAAATATTTAAGGAATATTAAAGAAGGATGTGTTTTTATGGATGGCTTTATTGAGCTGTTTAGTAACTTCGGAGAACTGAAATGGCAAATGGTAGTTATGTGGATTATCGGTGCTATCCTTATCTATCTTGCAATCAAAAAGGATATGGAGCCTGCACTTTTATTACCAATGGGCTTTGGTGCAATTTTAGTAAATATTCCCTGGTCGGGGGCTGTCACACAGGCATACGAAACAGGAATTGAACACGGACCTATCGATGTTCTGTTCAACGCGGGTATCGCAAATGAGCTTTTCCCCCTCCTATTGTTCATAGGTATAGGTGCAATGATTGACTTTGGCCCACTTCTATCTAATCCGAAAATGATGCTCTTTGGTGCTGCTGCACAATTCGGTATCTTCTTTACACTTAGCTTGTCAACACTTCTTAGTTTTGACTTAAAGGACGCAGCCTCAATTGCCATTATAGGTGCTGCTGACGGTCCTACCTCAATCTTTGTATCACAATACTTTAACTCAAAATATGTTGGTCCAATAATCGTTGCCGCATATTCATACATGGCTCTTGTTCCAATTATTCAACCACCTGTTATTCGTCTTATCACAACTAAAAAAGAGCGTTGTATCAAGATGCCTTATAAACCAAGTTCAGTTTCTAAAACAACAAGAATTATCTTCCCAATTGCTATTACATTAATTGCTGGAATTATCGCTCCTCGTTCAGTTGCGTTGGTTGGTTTCCTAATGTTCGGTAACCTCATTCGTGAATGTGGTGTGCTAAACAGCTTGTCAGAATCCGCTCAAAAGGAGCTTGCAAACCTCATTACCCTACTACTTGGTATCACCGTTTCAACAAAGATGCAGTATGAGGCATTCCTATCAGTTGAAACAATCATGATTATGGGTCTTGGATTAGTTGCATTCATTTTCGATACAGTCGGTGGCGTATTTTTCGCTAAATTCCTTAACCTGTTCACAAAGAACAAGATTAACCCAATGGTTGGTGCGGCTGGTATTTCAGCATTCCCAATGTCATCAAGAGTTGTTCACAAAATGGGACAGCAGGAGGACCCTGAAAACTATCTGCTAATGCATGCTGCTGCTGCAAATGTATCAGGACAAATTGCTTCAGTTATCGCTGGTGGATTAATCATATCACTGGTTGCAAACAGAATTTAGATTATTGAGAGGAGATTATTATGAACTTTTTAGCTTTGCATTTTGATGAAATGGTAGATAGCCTTGAAATGATGGGCTTAGGTATGGTTGGAATCTTTGTCTCAATAGGACTGATTATGTTAGTCATCTGGTTGTTGAATAAATCTTTTCCGGGAAAGAAATAATTGATGATAAATAAAAGGCGGTGTAGCTAAGCTACATCGCCTTAATTTATTTAATACTAAACATTAACCAAGACCACACTCATCATAATCCTTCCACTTTTCATGATAAGCCCTGTTACTCATTGTTTTAAACACGATACATACAACTGAACCGATAATCAAAATCAATGATAATGCTGTTGGTATAACGGAACGAAATGGTATAGATCTTTGTTCTTTTTCAATCTTATTACACATTTTAGTTCTCCTTTCAAATACTATTCAGCAGTTTCCTCAGTGGCCACTTGCCCCATTTCAGCCATCAGTCTTTGCAATTCGTTATCAACCTTTGAATCCATCTGCAATTTAGTGAATTCATCTTCACCGGGAGCAAAATCTGAACCTGCTATTTCAGCAAATGCCTGTGCTTCAGCCTCCTTACGGGCAATCTTTTCCTCCATCTTATTCATTTTATCAAAAGAGCTTGAGGCATCTATTCCGCCAATTGATTTAGCAAGCTGCTTCTGAGTATCAGCCATTTGTGAACGCGCAATAAGCATTGCCTGACGACTTTTTGCCTCTTCGAGCTTTGCTTTTAAAAGTTCAACCTGTTCACGAATTGCATCTGTCTGACTGGAAATTGTTTCATACATTTCTTTATAGTTAGCGACATCCTCGTCAACCTTAACCTTATTAGCAAGTGCCTTCTTTGCAAGCTCTGTGTCACCAGCAGCAAGAGCCGTCTTAGCCTTTTCCTCCCAGCTTTTTGACAATGCCTCAGCATTCCTATACTGCTTTTCAGCCATTCTTTCGCTTGCAACAGCTTTACCTAATGCTTGAGTGGACTTACCTAATTCCTTCTGCATATCAAGGATAATCTGCTTGACCATTTTCTCAGGGTCTTCAGCCCTATCAATTAAATCATTGACATTAGCCTTCAAAAGGTCGCTTAATCTTGCAAATATTCCCATAGTAGTACCTCCGTTTTATTTATTTTTTCATTAACTCATGCATAAATATATGGATTTCCTCAGAACGATTTATTTGCGTGGGAAGAATAAGGATTTCAGTACAAGACCTCCTCCAGCGGCGATAAAGCCGAACATTAGAACATAGTTAAACAGTGAGGTTCTGACAAACTCTATTCGTACACTCATTATTATTGCCAATAAAATGCTCAGTACACCAATTACTGTAACAATCCAGCCAAAAATTTTCCTTTCCATCATAAAGAGCATGACAATGCCGATTAGAAATGGAATTATTATAACGCCATTTGGGGCGTGCCATGAACCGATTGAGAACAGGTAACTTCCCCAGTTGGTTCGTACCTGAGCTGTCTGGAACACCCAGAACAGGCCGACTCCGAGAATGATTAATCCAATAAAAAACTGAAATAAATCGTTTTTAGTAGAGGATGAAGAAGCATGCTTTGCATCAGCAATAGTTTTATATGCTTGAAAGCGGCGTAACTCACGCCTTTGCTCTTCCTCAAGTTCTTTTAGCAATTTATCGTTTTTTGGCATAGGCATACTCCTTTCGTTTTATTTTCTTCGCCACATGGCGAGTCTTTATTTTAAGTTTCTTTTTGTTATCCTTTTTTCCATTTCTGCTTTTTCGTTACCTTTGGTATTTGTGTTCATTTCTTTACTCGTACAAAGAAACGAATCAAAGAAATGAGTCGCACAATCGCCACAATGGCTTTTCTTTTTTTGTCACTACATAACCAAAACAAACCCACTAACCCAAATAAGTTAACATGAATCCCTTTGTCTTTGGGTTGGAGAGATTAGCATTGAAAAAACATTGACAAAAGTTACTAACAAAAAATCATTAGCTCTGCTTTTTTTTTAGTCATAGTTACAGATCTTTTAGTTAATTTATATCAGCCTTTCAACAAGTAAAGCCAATATAAGCAGAATTTGCACCTTTATTTTAACATTTTCCTTATCCATTGTCAAATACAAAATTAAAATATTTTAACCACTTTATGCACTAAATTTATTGAGTTTAGTGGAGTAAAGTTGGTTCTTTTGCTAGGCTATCTTATCCTTGTTCCAACCTCAACATCATCATCAACAAATATCACCTTGATTCCTCCATCAGGCATATCTGTTGCACAAATCATTCCAAAGCTGTCAACACCCCTCAACTTCACAGGTTTTAAATTCGCAACAAGCATTACTTTCTTACCAATAAGGTCTTCGGGCTCATAGCTCTTTGCAATTCCCGATACAACCTGTCTTCCGCCCATTCCGTCATCTAACTGCAAGCACAACAGCTTATCTGATTTCTTAACCCTTTCACACGCAACAACCTTTGCAACCCTTAACTCCACCTTCGTAAAATCGTCAATAGCAATCTCAGGTGCAAGCTCTATTTCCTTTTTAACAGGTTCTGTACCCGCTGTATTCTGACTTGCTAAAACAGCATTAAGCTCATCAATTTCCTTATCTAGGTCAATTCTAGGGAACAAAACCTCTCCCTTTAATACAGTTACATTTTGTGGCAATACACCAAATTTGCCTGCACTATCCCAGCCTGTAATCTCAGAATCAGCACCAATCTGCCTCAATATTTCAGGCGTTGTATTAGGCATAACAGGATTTAAAAGTATTGTAGTTATGCGGATTGTTTCAAGCAGATTATAAAGCACAGTTGCAAGCCTTACTTTTTTACTTTCATCCTTTGCAAGAACCCATGGAGCTGTCTCGTCAATATATTTATTAGCCCTTGAAATAACCTTGAATATCTCTGTCAAGGCAATATTAAAGTGGAAATTATCGTAATTTTCTTCAACTCTTGCCTTTAAAGTCGTTACCATTCCAATAAATTCCTCATCAACCTTATCGCTTTCCCTATCAGATATAAGGGTGCCATCAAAATATTTTATCACCATTGCAACAGTTCTTGAAACAAGATTTCCTAAATCATTAGCAAGGTCGCTGTTTATCCTGTTAATCATAATCTCATTAGAAAATGCACAATCAGACCCAAAAGGCATCTCACGGAGCAAATGATAACGCAAGGCATCAACGCCGTATCTGTCAGCAAGAATAAAAGGGTCAATAACATTTCCTGTTGATTTTCCCATCTTTGCTCCATTAAATGTAATCCAGCCATGTCCATAAATTTTTTTTGGAAGTGGCAAATCAAGTGCCATCATCATTGCAGGCCATATAATTGAATGGAAACGCACAATTTCCTTAGCCATCATATGCACATCAGCAGGCCAATATTTCTCAAAATCGTCATACTTGTCATTCATATAGCCAAGTGCAGTGATATAGTTTGAAAGTGCATCTATCCATACATAAACTACATGCTTTTCATCAAATGAAACAGGAATACCCCATTTAAAGCTTGTTCTTGAAACGCATAAATCCTCAAGTCCTGGCTTGATAAAGTTGTTTACCATCTCATTGACTCTTGTTTCTGGCTCAAGAAATCCCTTATTTTCAGTAAGCAGCTTTTCCAATCTGTCTGCAAAATGGGATAGCTTAAAGAAGTAAGCCTCCTCTCTTGCGTCAACAACCTCTCTTCCACAATCAGGACATTTGCCATCAACAAGCTGGCTATCAGTCCAGAACGCTTCACATGGAGTGCAGTATTTTCCTACATATTCGCCTTTATATATATAGCCCTTGTCATATAATTCTTTAAAAATTTTTTGAACAGATTCAATATGATAATCATCAGTGGTTCTTATAAATCTATCATAGGTAATGCCAATACGCTCCCAAAGCCTTTTGAAGTTCTCAACTATATCGTCAACATATTTCTTAGGGTCAACTCCCGCCTCATTTGCTTTCTTCTCTATTTTTTGACCATGCTCATCAGTTCCAGTCAAAAACATAACATCAAAGCCCTGCATTCTCTTATAGCGAGCAAGGCAATCACAAGCCAATGTTGTATAACAATGACCTATATGTGGGTTACCTGATGGATAATAGATAGGCGTAGTAATATAAAACGGTGTTTTAGGCATAAAACACTTCCTCCTTAATTCGTGCAGATTATTTCTCATATCTCTCATATCATATATTATACACTAAAATATTGATTTTGTCACCTTAAATTTAAATTAAAGCAAAAAAAATGCAGAGCAACGGGCTCTGCATAAAAAAAGATAGAAGATAAATAAATATGTGTAGAACAAAAGAAAGGAGACAACAAAACGAGTGTTAAGATATACTAAAAATATTTTAAATATCCTTAACTACTGATATTATATAACATTGTATCAAAAAGGTCAATATTAAATTGTCACTTTTGACATACTAAAAGTGTTTTTTGTCTTATTTAATAAAAAACTAAAATTATTTTTGTTTGTTTTGTATAAAATAAGCTAATTATTTGTAAATATATGTAATATATAAACATTAAAATGTAAAATATTGTATTATATTCTCTCATATGTATAGCATAGCCTATAACAAAATCATTACTGCTGTAAGTCTTTTTTGTCAATATATTTTTATATAATTTTATATACTTCTTTTATGCTGCCATATAAAAATTTATGCTTAAATTTTTTTCCTTTCCAATTACATCTAAAATACTATATTAATAATGTAAAATTTGAAATAGGTATTTACAATTCAAAAGATATATGTTAAAATGTAAACAAAGTTATGTGTAAACATATAACCAATTAAAAAATTATTCTAGGAGGCTTTAAACCTATGGCAAAAATTAAAAGAGCAATTAAAACCATGGACGGTAACAATGCTGCCGCTTGGGTTTCATATCCATTTACTGAGGTTGCAGCGATTTACCCAATCACTCCTTCTTCAGTTATGGCTGAAGTTACAGACCAATGGTCTGCTAAAGGACAAACTAATATTTTTGACCAACCTGTTACCGTAGTTGAAATGCAGTCCGAAGCTGGTGCTGCTGGTACAGTTCACGGCTCACTTGCTGCTGGTGCATTGACTACTACTTATACAGCTTCTCAAGGTCTTTTGCTTATGATACCTAATATGTATAAAATCGCTGGAGAATTACTACCATCTGTAATTCATGTTTCAGCTCGTTGCATTTCTACACACGCATTAAACATATTTGGTGACCACTCTGACATTTATGCATGCCGTCAAACAGGCTATGCTATGCTTTGTTCATCAAACCCTCAGGAAGTTATGGATTTAGGTGCTATTGCTCACCTTGCTACAATCAAGAGCAGAGTTCCTTTCCTACACTTCTTTGACGGTTTCCGTACTTCGCACGAGGTTCAGAAAATTGAGGTATGGGATAAATCAACTCTTACAGAGCTTGTTGATATGGATGCTATCCAAAGATTCCGTGATAATGCTTTAAGTCCTGAGCGTCCTGTACTTCGCGGTACTGCTCAAAACCCAGATATATTCTTCCAGGCTAGAGAGGCTTGTAACCCATACTATGACAATACTCCTGCTATTGTTGAAGAATATATGAACAAGGTTAACGAGCTAATCGGTACTGACTATAAATTGTTCAACTACTACGGTGCTCCTGATGCAGAACATATTATCATCGCTATGGGCTCCATAAACGACACTATTGAAGAAACAATCGACTACTTAAATGCAAGGGGCGGTAAGTACGGTCTTGTTAAAGTAAGACTATACAGACCATTCTGTGCAGACAAGCTTGTTGAGGCTATTCCAGATACTGTTAAGCAAATTTCTGTTCTTGACAGAACTAAAGAGCCTGGCTCACTAGGCGAACCTCTATATCTTGATGTTGTTGCAGCGTTAAAGGGCACTAAATTCAATGATGTTGTTGTATTCAGCGGCCGTTATGGTCTTGGCTCAAAGGATACTACTCCTTCACATATCAACGCTGTTTTCGCTAATGCTGCGTTTAAACCAGACTGCAAGCCAAGATTTACTATTGCTATTAATGACGATGTTACAAATCTATCATTACCTGTAACTGAGGATATTCACTCTGCTCCAGAGGGAACAACTGCTTGCAAATTCTGGGGACTTGGTGCTGACGGTACTGTTGGTGCTAATAAAAACTCAATTAAAATTATCGGTGACCATACTGACCTCTTTGTTCAGGCATACTTCTCTTATGACTCAAAGAAATCAGGCGGTATCACTGTTTCTCACTTAAGATTCGGTAATTCACCTATTAAGTCAACTTATTTGATTAATAAAGCTGATTTTGTTGCTTGTCACAACCAGTCATATATCAATAAATATGATATGGTAAGCGAAATCAAGCCAGGTGGTACCTTCCTATTGAACACAATCTGGGATATGGAAGGACTTGAGGCAAATCTTCCTGGACAGGTTAAGAGATACCTTGCTCAGAATAATATCAAGTTCTACACTATCGATGGTGTAAGAATCGGTAAGGAAATAGGTCTTGGCAACAGAATTAATACAATTCTTCAGTCTGCATTCTTTAAGCTAGCTAATATTATTCCAATTGAAGATGCTATTAAGTATATGAAGGATGCTGCTACTGCTTCTTATGCAAAGAAGGGTGAAAAAATTGTTAAGATGAACCATGACGCTATCGATGCAGGATGCGAACAGATTGTTGAAATTAAAATTCCTGAATCATGGGCAAATGCTGAGGATAGCAAAATGGGTATGCCTCATGCTACTGGCGACAATAAGACTCTTGTTGACTTTATAAACAATATTCAGATACCATGTAATGCTCAAAAGGGTGATACTCTACCTGTATCTGCATTCAAGGATACTGCTGATGGTACTTTCCCACAAGGCTCTGCAGCATATGAAAAACGCGGAATTGCTGTTGATGTTCCATGTTGGGTATCTGATAATTGTATCCAATGTAACTTCTGTTCATATGTATGTCCACACGCTGTAATTCGTCCTGCTGTAATGACAGACGAAGAATTGGCTAATGCTCCTGCAAATGCTAAGGAAATAGCTAGACCTATGACAGGCTTAAAGGGCTATAACTTTGTTATGACAGTTTCTGTTCTTGATTGTACAGGCTGTGGCTCTTGTGCAAATGTATGTCCTGGTAAGAAGGGCGAAAAGGCATTGGTTATGAAGCCACTTGAAACTCAACTTGAGCAACAAGAATTGGCAAACTATGCTACAAAGCTTGATGAAAAGCCAGAAGTATTCGAGAAATTCAGCACAACTACTGTTAAGGGCTCACAATTCAAACAGCCATTGCTTGAATTCTCAGGTGCTTGTGCTGGTTGTGGTGAAACACCTTATGCTAAACTTGTAACTCAGCTATTTGGCGATAGAATGTTTATCGCTAATGCAACAGGTTGTTCTTCAATCTGGGGTGGTTCAGCTCCATCAACTCCTTATACAACAAACAAGCTAGGTAAAGGTCCAGCTTGGGCTAACTCACTATTTGAGGATAACGCTGAGTACGGTTATGGTATGTATCTTGCTCATAAGACATTGAGAGAAAGAGCAACTTCTATGATTAAGGCACTTATCGACACTACTAAGAATGCTGATGTTAAGAGTGCTGCTGAAGAGTTCATTAAAACATATAATGATGGACAGGCAAACTCAGTTGCTACTGATAAGCTGATTGCTGCTTTAACAAAATGCGACTGTGCTGAGGCTAAGGAAATCTTAAAATATAAGGATTATCTAAGAAAGAAATCACAATGGATATTTGGTGGTGACGGTTGGGCTTATGATATCGGCTTCGGTGGTCTTGACCATGTTATCGCATCTGGCGAAGATGTAAATATCCTTGTATTCGATACTGAGGTTTATTCAAATACAGGTGGACAGTCTTCAAAGGCAACTCCAACAGGCGCTATCGCACAATTTGCTGCTGCTGGTAAAGAGATTAAGAAGAAAGACCTTGCTGGTATCGCAATGAGCTATGGTTATGTTTATGTTGCTCATATCGCTATGGGTGCTGACTATAATCAATGTATTAAGGCAATTGCTGAGGCTGAAGCTTACAATGGTCCATCAATCATTATCGCTTACTCACCATGTATCAATCATGGTATTAAGACAGGTATGGCTACTGCTCAGACTCAGGAAAAGAAAGCTGTTGAGGCTGGTTACTGGCACTTGTTCCGCTATAACCCAGCATTAGCTCTTGAGGGCAAGAACCCATTCCAGCTTGATTCTAAGGCTCCAAATACTGATAAGTATGAGGACTTCCTAATGAGTGAGGTTCGTTACAATTCACTTACTCGTCAGAATGCTGAAAGAGCTACTCGCTTGTTCGATGCTGCTGAAAAGAATGCTAAGAACAGATATGAACATTTAGTAAGACTTTCAAAGATTTACGGTTCTGAGGAATAATTATTTTATAACAAAAGCGTGCTGCATTTGCAGTACGCTTTTTTGTTCAGTATATTATTTCTTTAAAAAAATTTCTGATATTTAATTCCATCTAGGCTCCAAATTTAGCTATTACAATTTAGTAACACACAATCTAGCTATAATACATTTTTTATTATCCTTATTATGTATAAAACCATTTATTTACCATAAAATAATTACTGATAAATCAGAATCTCATAAATTAATGTAAATAAATATACAAAAAATGTGCAAATTCTACGCCATTAATTTTTTATAGACAAGTCTGTGATAAAAAATTCACAAATAGTACACAAAACTCGCTTTAATAATTTTGTAATCTATTTTATAATGGCTTTATAAAATGAAAAAATGTAGGTGAAGGCTATAATACATAAATTGTAAGCATAGGGAATTGGGGTGTGGGAAATGATTCGTAAATATTTTTTTGTATTTACCGTAATAACAATAATAATTCAGGCATTATGTTCATACAGACAAGTAAACATTATTAATGAAGCATTAGAAGTACCATTAAGCCCTATTGCATTAAACAGTAATCAGCTTGCTTTAAATATAGATAATCATGTTCTATCCTTTGTTATAGAGAAATATGATATAAATTCAATCTCGGAAATATTAAATCTTCTAAAAAATAATTCTAATCCCTTTGATATAAAGGATACCATATTATTTATACTTTCTCTAAACCATGACAAAACAACCAACTTATTAATAATTACTATTCTGATTACATTATTATTTGCAACCTTTTTATCTTTTCTTGCCGTATCCTTGCTCAGAAAAAGGTTTGTAAATGAATTGACAAATAATAAGGATTACGATGACTTAACAGGTGCAAGAAATTACTATAAATTCATAGTTGACGCTGAAAATCTTATTGAAAAAAATAAGCATTTAAATTATGCCATTGTCGAAACAAATCTTAAAAACTTTAAATATATAAACGAAAGATTTGGGTATGAGGAAGGAAATCTTATCTTAAAATACCTTTCTGAATGCATTGATTCCCTCATAAACAAAAATGAGATTTTTGCAAGACTTAATGGAGATAATTTCCTTATACTAATGGAGTATCAGGCTAAGGATAATATTATTTCAAGACTGACAGTGCTCAGGAATAAAATTATTAATTTTGAAAAGGTTAAAAGAGAAAATTATCCTATAAATCTTGTTGCAGGTGTATATTTCGTCGAATATAATGAGGAAGGGCTTTCCGTCAAGGAAATGATTGAGCGCGCTAATATGGCACAGGTAAGCGTTACAAACAACTCCAAATCGGATTTCCTTTTCTATCAAGAGCAGATGCGACTTAATATTCTAAGAGATAATGAAATTATAAAAAACATGAACAGTGCATTGGAAAATAATGAATTTCATGTCTACCTTCAACCGCAACACTATATTCAAGAGGAAAATATAATTTTAAGTGCAGAAGCACTTGTCCGCTGGATTAAGCCTGATGGAACAGTAATTCCTCCTAGCGATTTTATTCCTTTATTTGAAAAGAACGGCTTTATTGTAAAGCTAGATAGATATGTTTTTGAACAAGTCTGCAAATTTATCAGAAACTCTATTGACGAAAATCATGTTATTAATACATCAATTTCAGTCAATGTTTCAAGAGTTGACCTTTATCAGTACGATTTTACTAGTTTCTATATCGGAATGAAAAATGCCTATAATATCCCCAACGGCATGATTGAGCTTGAATTTACTGAAAGTATCGTTTTTGATGACTATGAAACATTTAAGGATATCATGAATGATTTAAAAATGGCTGGCTTTAAATGCTCATTAGATGATTTCGGTGCGGGTAGCTCATCACTTAATGTGCTAAAGGAGCTTCCTGTTGATGTGCTAAAAATGGATAAACTCTTCTTTAATCCACCTGGAGATGAACAAAGAAATAATTCCGTTATCGCAAGCGTAGTGGCTATGGCAAGGGGATTGGGCATGAAGATTATTGCTGAAGGAATAGAAGAGGTGCATCAGGTAAACTTTTTAAGAAAAATAGGCTGTGATATTGTTCAAGGCTTTATTTTTTCAAAACCCATGCCTATCGAAAATTTTCCTACTTATGTAGAAAATTATACACCAGAACTTGTGAAGGAGAAAAAAAATCTGTTGCCTCCACTTGATTTGACTCAACAACTTGATGTAAAAGTATTTGTATCAATCCTCAAATACATTAATGCATTAGTTTTTGGAATTGACCTTGATTCTGGAGCATTGCAAATGATTTCATATGGAAAATTTAAAGGTGCTGTTCCTTTTATAAACGGTGATTATTCTACAACTCTACAAAAATATGCTGATAATTACATTCACCCTGATGATAAAGATATTATTCTGAATAATTTCTCCTTACAATCAATTATCTCATATTTTTATAGAGGTGACGAAGAAATCTACAGTGAATATAAGGCGAAAATTCCAAACGAAGGTGACAAATATTATTCATTTTCTGCGTCTGTTTTAAAGGTCCAGGATAAAGAATCAAAAAACATCAAGGCTTTTCTTTTTGTTAATGAGATTGAATATGAGGATTCATCCAATAATAAGGTTAAAACTTAAATTTTATGTAAATAATAATCGAAAATAAGTAAGTGCAATAAAAACTGTACTTGCTTATTTTTTTTTTAATATCATACATAAATGAATAAATGCATACTATGAAACATAATGCATTAGCTAGATAGGAGAATGATAGATATGAATAAGAATTTTGAGGATACAGCTAAAAAATATAAAGATGAAATGATGAAATTGTATCAACAGCAAAAAAATACTAAGTCGAATAATGAGAATAATAATAAAAGAAACAATAATAATGGCATGAACAATAATGGAGCGAAGCAAAATAATAATAAAAATTCACAATCCACCCAAAATAATCAGGCTAATAATAACCAAATTTCAAGTGACTTTATAAAACAATTATGTCCAGGTACGCAGATTATTCCCCCTAAGGACGATTCAAATACGAACAACCCTATAAATAACAATCAAACTAATATGCAGAATAACCAAGAAAATATGAATATTCAACCTCCAATGGAGCCAATGAGACCACTATGTCCAGGTACGCAGATTATTCCACCTAAGGACGATTCAAATACGAACAACCCTATAAATAACAATCAAACTAATATGCAGAATAACCAAGAAAATATGAATATTCAACCTCCAATGGAGCCAATGAGACCACTATGCCCAGGTACGCAGATTATTCCCCCACCAGATATACCTACATTTAATAATATGCAGAATAATTCAAACAACGGGCAGGAAAATAATAAACCCGAAGGTTTTCAACAAAGTAATATGGATAATGATAAAAACCTTACCTTTAAAGGCTCACGCTGTCCAGGCAGCATAAATCCTCCTCCTGAAATACCTGCAAACTTAAATTTAAATAACCAGGTTAATGATAAAAACACTCTTCCCATAGATGAAGATGAGGACGGATATGTTCCACCCACACGCCCACGCTGTCCAGCTACACAGCCGATCGAACCTGTTATTCCTGCTGCAAATAATATGATAAATAATAACTCTGATTCTAATAATAATTCTAATGCTAAATATGGTCAATGGAATGTTACTCAATCAAACAATAATACAAAAATAGATANCAGCANACCTTTACCACCACGCCCTTTCAGAGGTGTTATCCCTACACAATTAACTCCCATANCTCCCGAATTTGTTCCAGTTGAACCTGATGATGATATTATAAAACCAAATATGGAAATCCAAGATACCCAGAACGAAGATCCTAGTTTTATTATTCCTGGATATATTCCACCAATATTTCCNGTTGGAGAAACAGGTGGTGAATCTATCTTTATTACTGAAACAGACGATATGTTTCCATCTATGGGTTCTACTGGTGGAGTAACTCAGCAGCAGANACGCTTTGATACCTCTAGTATGCCAGAAGATATAAACAGTGGCAGAGGCGAGCTTAAAGTCATAACCCGTACTGCAAGCNATGCATTTCCCGTAAAGGATGCTGTTGTAATAGTTGAGAAAGTGTACCCTGATGGCTCAACAGAAGTTATTAGCTCACTTAGAACAAATTCAAGTGGCGTATCACCAACTGTTTCTTTACCAGCACCGCCAAAGAAATACTCTTTGACAAAGCAAGATAAGGTTTTACCATTCGCCTACTATGATATACTTGTATCAGCAACAGGATTTTATAAAATGGTATATAAAAATGTCCCAATTTTTGATGGGGTCCAATCAATACAACCAGTTGACATGATACCTATTTCACTTGATATTTCTAATACGGACCGAATCGTGAGATATGTAGAATCTGGTGAGTAAAGGAAGGAGATTTTCAAATGCTTTCAGAAGTATATATTCCAGAAACTATTACAGTACATTTAGGACCTCCAAATTCAGATGCTGAAAATGTTAGCATACCTTTTACAGACTATTTAAAAAATGTTGCCTCAAGTGAAATTTACCCAACCTGGCCTGATGCTGCCTTAAGAGCAAATATCTATGCAATAATCTCATTCGCTTTAAACAGAATATTTACCGAATGGTATCCATCAAGAGGATATAATTTTGATATTACAAATAGCACTCAGTATGACCAAAAGTATATTCATGGAAGAGATATTTTTGAGAACATTTCAGTTATAGTTGACGAAATATTTAATACATATATTCGTAGACAGGGGTTTATTGAACCTTTATTTGCAGCATTTTGCGATGGATATAATGTAGTGTGTGATGGTTTATCTCAATGGGGTACTGTTGACCTTGCACAGCAGGGTTTAGGTGCATTTGATATACTCCAGCATTATTACGGTGATGATATTGAATTAGTGGAGGCTCCCGTAAGAATGCGTACCCCATCATATCCAGGAAAACCTCTTAAGCTAGGTGATGCTTCAAATGATGTTGCTACAATCCAAATTCAGCTTAATCGAATTTCCCGCAATTATCCTGCTATACCAAAAATACCAGGAATCACAGGAATTTATGATGGCTTTACAGAAGCTGCTGTAAAAGAGTTTCAATCAATATTTAATTTAGCTGTAACAGGTATAGTAGATCAAGCAACATGGTACAAAATTGCATATATATATACTAGCGTAACACGTCTTGCTGAGTTAATCTCCGAAGGACTCACAATTGAAGAATTGCGTACTCCTTTCTCAAAGACACTACAATTCGGATTACAGGCACCAGAGGTTGAGGTTTTACAATATATGCTGTCCGTAATTGGTTCATATTACTCAGCATTAAGTTGTTTAAAAGACCTTCCTGCAACAGGATATTTTGGAGAGAAAACTGAAAATGCTGTCAAGGAGTTCCAAAAAGTATTTGGCTTCCCTCAAACAGGAATTGTGGACCTTCCACTATGGAATAAGATTAATGAAGCATATATTGGAATAGTTGAGTCAGTTCCATTTGACTTAGTTAACCTCATTCCACTATTTCAAGGCGATATTTTAACTGAGGGAATGAGAGGGGGCGCTATAAAGCGTTTACAGGAGTATCTCTCATTCATAAGTCAAACATACCCCGACATTCCTCCGGTTGAACCTACGGGCTATTTTGGACCTCAGACGAAGGCTTCGGTTATAGCATTCCAAAACCATTTCGGAATACCACCAAGAGGTGTTGTCGCATCAATAACTTGGGATAAAGTTGCGTCAGTTTATTCCGACCTAAAATATGGAATGGACAGACGAGTTCAACAATTTCCTGGTTTTACAATAACATAGTAAACATACCTGATAATAGAAAGGCGGAATAGTTTATGGTTTATACTGAAGAAGAAAAAAAAAATGTAGTGCTGGAGCTACAAAAATACCTTAATAAAATATTTAAAAATGAGCCCGATGCTCCTAAGCTAGTTGAGGACGGAGTTTACGGCCCTGAAACAAAAGAGGCTGTTGTAAAATTTTGTGAAAAAAATGATTTGCCTACAAACGGAGAGGTAAATAAGGAAGTCTGGGATAAAATTATAGAGGTTTATAATGAATATTCAACTGATGTGGTAAAACCACTGATTGTTTTTCCTTCAGTTGAATATATTATAAAGCCAGGTGATAATAATATGCTTGTATCTATACTGCAGATTATGCTGCAAGCATTAGGTTTAAAGTATCGAAATTGTCCAATGGTTAATGTTACAGGAATCTATGATGATTTGACTGTCAATGCTGTAAAGAATATTCAAAATATTGTTCAGACTGAGCCAACAGGAACTGTTAATCTTATTACATGGAATCATATTACTACACTCTTCAATGAACTTGAACTGGAGGATTTACATCTACCTCAGGTTCAATTATAAACATAATACGCTGTATGGGTTTTCCATACAGCGTTTGTTCTATTCATCTGTTTCTTTATCAATTTCAATTTCTTCTTCAATGTCCTCATCATCTATTTCAATGTCTTCTTCAATCTCTTCATTCTGTTCTTCGAGCAATGCATTCTCAGCCTCTGATTTTAATTCCTCCTCAGATGGCCCCTCAACAGCTTGTATCTCCTCTTCATCATCATGCTCAGTTCTTGTAAAGGCAACTACCCTGTTATCATCACCATCAATTCTCATCACCCTTACACCAGTAGCGTATCTACCCATAACGCTGATATCACAAGCCCTTATCCTGATTACAACTCCATCAGTGGAGATAAGCATTATATCATCTGTTTCGTCAACAACCTTGATTCCGCATACATAACCCTTTTCATCAGAAACCTTGTAGTTAAGTAATCCATAGCCACCACGACCCTGTACTCTGTATGAATCAAGTTCTGAACGCCTACCCTGTCCCTTATCTGTTACAGTAAGCACTGTTGCTCCCTCACGCACTCTTGCCATTGAGACTACATAATCTCCCTCACGAAGTCTAATTGCACGAACGCCATGTGCTGAACGGGACATTTCCCTTACAGAATTCTCCTCAATGCGTATTGCCCTACCATTACGGGTTGCAATAATCAACTCTGCATCACCATTTGTAAGCCTTACACCAGCGATTTCATCACCCTCATCAAGTCCAATAGCAATAAGTCCGTTCTTTCTTACATTTTTGTATGCAGAAAGATTAGTACGCTTAATCTTTCCATTCTTTGTAACTATGACTAAATACTTATCCTCATCAAAGTCAGTGGTTTTAATCATAGCCGATATTTTCTCATCTTCAGTAAGAGGTAAAATATTAATAATATTTACACCTCTTGAAGCCTTTGAGCCCTCAGGAAGCTCATAACACTTCTTCTTATACATAATACCCTTATTGGTGATAAACAAAACATTATCGTGGGTTGAGGATATAAACATTTCATCAACGAAATCCTCCTCACGCTGTTTCATTGCTGAAACTCCACGACCACCCCTCCTTTGAGTCTTATACTCATCAACGGGCATACGCTTAATATAACCAATATTTGTATAGGTAACAACACAATCCTCAACAGGAATTAAATCCTCAATATCTACTTCTCCGCTTACCGACTCAATCTGTGTACGCCTTTCATCATTAAATTTACGCCTTATTTCAGTAAGCTCATTCATTATAATCTCATAAATCTTGTTCTCATCAGCAAGAATTGCCTCAAGCTCAGCAATTTTCACCTCAATCTCTGCCAACTCATCAAGGATTTTCTGACGCTCCATATTTGATAGCTGATATAGCTGCATTCTAGCAATTGCCTCAGCCTGTATCTGTGTCAGATTAAATCTCTCACATAATGTATCCTTAATTTCCTGCATATTTTTTGATGAACGACAGATTTTTATAACCTCATCAAGATTATCAACTGCAATTGCAAGACCTTGTAAAATATGTTCTCTTTCACGAAGCTTCCTTAAATCAAACTTTGTACGGTTTGTAATAACCTCAACCTGAAACTTCAGATACTCCTCAAGCATCTGCTTTAGAGTCAATACCTTTGGCTCTCCATTTACAAGTGCAAGCATAATAACGCCGACAGTGTCCTGCAATTGAGTATAACTGAACAGCTTATTCAGTACAATCTGTGGTATAGCGTCCTTCTTTAGCTCAATTACAATACGCATACCATCCCTGTCGGATTCATCACGAATAAAATGTATTCCATCAATTCGTTTTTCCTTTACAAGATTAGCGATATTTTCAATAATCCTCGCCTTATTGACCATATAAGGGATTTCATTAATAATAATACAATTTCTTCCCTTTATCTCTTCAATAGAGGTCTTAGCCCTTAATGTAATCTTGCCTCTTCCTGTTGCATATGCTGCACGAATTCCGGACCTACCCATAATAATTCCGCCAGTAGGGAAATCAGGACCCTTTATATGCTTCATAAGCTCATCAAGAGTGCAGTCAGGATTTTGTATGAGCAGATTAAGTCCATCTATAATCTCACCAAGATTATGTGGAGGAATATTTGTAGCCATACCTACTGCAATACCAGTAGAGCCATTTACAAGCAGATTAGGGAACCTTGATGGAAGTACAACAGGCTCCTTCAATCTGTCATCATAGTTAGTTGTAAATGGTATTGTTTCCTTGTTGATATCAGTAAGCATTTCCACGGAAATCTTTGACATCTTTGCTTCAGTATAACGATAAGCAGCTGGAGGATCCCCGTCAATACTACCAAAATTTCCATGACCATCAACAAGTGGATATCTCAAAGAGAATTTTTGTGCCATTCTTACAAGGGCATCATAAACAGAGCTGTCACCATGAGGGTGATATTTACCCAAAACATCACCGACAGTGGCCGCACACTTTAAATATTTTTTATCTGGAGTAAGACCAGCCTCATACATAGTGTATAAAATTCTTCTGTGAACAGGTTTTAACCCATCTCTCACATCTGGCAAGGCTCTTGAAACAATAACCGACATGGAATATTCAAGAAATGACTTCTTCATTTCCTTTTCTATATCCACATTGATAACCTTTGAATTATCGGTGTTCAATTAAATCAATCCTTTCGCTAGTGAGTACAATGTACTTCATTTTGCCATGCAACTGAATAAAGCATAGCATATCGATAAAATAACATAAAACCATTTAAATGAATTTTACGAAAATCTCTTGCCTAATTTATTTTTAAAATTTTCATTCATTATTAATAGCTCTTCATCTGAAAAATCCTTTTTAGGAACAACATAAAATATTATCTTCGCCTGATAAAGTATATAAAATTCGTCATATTCAATAATTGAAAAATAAGCATTATTAAATTTTAAAATGGTAGCGTCCCTATCAGAATTATCCCTTGACTCTCCCTCAAAAATATCATAATTCCCTTCATTTTCCGACTTTTCTATATTATTTTCATCAGTTTCCTCAAAACTAATTATTTCCTCTTTCGATAACGCAAGCAGGGATATATAATCATCAAATAGCTTAAACTTATATAAATCCGTTTCTATTTCCTTAATCGATTCCAAAAGATTTCTCTTAACCTTCTTAGGATTGTACCATGAAATAAAAATAGCAAGAAAAGCAGTCATTATTATAAAGGCTGAAATATTGTTTGCCTTATCTTTTATTATTAAAATTACCTGCCAAACAATAATAAGAAAATAGCATAAAATCATAAGATATGTTTTAGGATAGATAAATTTCTTCTGAAAGCATGTAAATGCCTTACTAAAGATTTCTAAAGGAATATGATATTCTTTTTCAATTATCGCGTTTTTATTGTTTTCCAAACTCAATTCTCCTGTCATTTATTTTATATATCCAGATTTTCTACAAGCTTTGCGTTCTTTTCAATAAATTCTCTTCTTGGTGCTACCTTATCCCCCATTAGAATGGTAAATATTTCATCAGCCTTAACTGCATCCTCCATTCCAATTTTTACCATAGTGCGGGTTTCAGGATTCATAGTTGTTTCCCAAAGCTGTTCAGGGTCCATCTCACCAAGACCCTTATATCGCTGAACCTCAACCTTATACTTTCCATTTTCTGATAATTCAGCAATATACTTATCCCTCTCTGCATCAGAAAAAGCATATTTAACATACTTTCCTCTGTAAATCTTGAATAAAGGAGGTTGTGCTATATAAATATTTCCATTCGAAATAAGTGGACGCATAAATCTAAAGAAAAATGTCAGTAGAAGTGTTCTAATATGTGAGCCATCAACATCGGCGTCCGCCATAATTATAACCTTTCCATACCTTAGCTTGTCTATATTAAAATCCTCACCAATACCTGTTCCCAAAGCAGTAACAACAGGCATCAGCTTTTCATTACCATAAACCTTATCCAATCGAGCCTTTTCCACATTAAGCATTTTTCCCCAAAGGGATAAAATAGCCTGATAACGCCTGTCACGACCCTCTTTAGCTGAACCCCCCGCTGAATCTCCCTCAACGATATAGATTTCTGTCAAATCTCTGTCACGCTCAGAGCAATCAGCAAGCTTTCCAGGAAGTGAGGCATTCTCCATAGCACTTTTGCGTCTTGTAAGCTCCCTTGCTTTTTTTGCTGCTTCTCTAGCATGTAATGCAGCAATATTCTTTTCTAAAATAATCTTCGCAACTGCTGGATTTTCTTCAAGGAAGTTCATCAGCTTTTCGCATACTAGATTCTCAACAAAAGGCTTAACCTCAGGATTTCCAAGTCTGCCCTTTGTCTGACCCTCAAATTCACATTCCTCAAGCTTTACAGATATAATTGCAGTAAGACCCTCACGAACATCTTCACCAGCAAGCTTTTCTCCCTCCTTAAGGAAATTGAACTTTCTTCCATACTCATTCAAAGTCTTTGTCAAGGCATTTTTATATCCTGTTTCATGAGAACCTCCGTCAACTGTATGAATATTATTAGCAAATGACAATATTAACTCATTATAGCTGTCATTATATTGCATTGCAATTTCAGCAATTGCATTATTCTGCTCACTGCTAATATAAATAACATCTTCAGTAAGTCCATCAAGTCCCTTTGTTTTGTGGATATGCTCAACAAATTGCCTTATACCACCCTCATAACAAAGCCTTTCCTTTTGAATATTTTCAAGGTCACGAGAATCCTCAAATATAATATTGATTCCCGCATTTAAAAACGCCTGTTCTCTAAAACGCTTTAACAATACCTCATAATCATAGACAACCTCTTCAAAAATCTCTGAATCAGCCTTGAAGGTAATGGTAGTACCTGTTTTATCAGTTTCACCAATAACCTTCATTTCCTCATCATAATTACCTCTTTTAAAACGCTGAAAGTGAATATTCTTACCATCGTAAATAGTTACCTCCATCCATTCGGATAGAGCATTTACAACAGACGCACCTACGCCATGCAA
>JGI24711J26586_10000957_pt1 | contig 22530 bp, 18 predicted proteins | sample BioPla3DNA1_FD_26586 | JGI IMG/M metagenome (IMG submission 26586)
CCATCCTTCATTATTACCGATACCTTTCCATAAAGCTCATGTACCGGGTCATCATATTTATCCGATAAATTGTTTTTTAACTCCACATTAAGTGCAATGGGTGATATTTTAATATTTTTAACCGTATATCTTTTGCCGTCAATTGTTACTTCCTTATTAATTCTCTTGGTTTCAGTTGTGTTTTTATAATCAGCTTTAAAGGTTACGCTCCATTCTCCGATTGTAGTATTCAACTTATCGACAATATCATAATAAAGGCTGTAATTCTTTAGCTCTTCCATATCCTTAATATCATAAATATAATAGTAATAGTTTATATCATTTATTTCTTCCGGAAACATAAAGTCAGCATACAGAATTTCTTCCGAGTTGTTGGTATTAACAAAATATATTTCACCTAAACTGTAATCTTCAGAATTTGACCTTGCAATTCTTATACATAGCTTGTTTTCGACAAAACCTATATTGTCAATAAAAATTTCATCAATTCCATCCTCCATGGGAATATTTGCATATTTCCAAGGTAATACATAATTCGGTGTTAATCGATACATTTCTTCAACTTTTTCCTTTTCTTTGATAGAGTAATTATCGATGTTTTCAATATCCCTTGTTGATTTCTGTAAATTTTCCACCAAAACTTGTTCTAAAAAGTCTTGATTATTTACTAAAAAACTATAAGGCTCAAATTTGTTTACAGGTTCTTTTGTGTTATATTCTGTAAAATCAGCAACTCTTAAAGTTAATTTGTCTCCAGTTACTTTCTTTTTAGTATTGCCGGCTAATATAAATGTAGCTTTATTATCGTTTTTATCATCATCTTCTATTTGGTACCAGGTATAGCCGCCGGAGCTGTTAATATCCAAAGATAACCTGTCAAAATATATATAATCGGAATTTTCAAAGCTTTCACCCTTGTCTTTAATAAGCTCAAATATTATATAAAATGCATTTTCATCACCTAACATACTAGCAACATTTAAGGTGATACCCTTTGATGAGCAGCTTTCGTTTATTACCGTACCCATTTCTCTTACATACTTAGTATTATCTCCAAACAGTTTATAATATATATTTGATAGTCCGCCTTGAGCAAAAACCGCTGCGAAGGATAAAATCAATGTCATTGCCGCAGCTAAAGGCAAGATGGATTTTCTGCCGAAGAAGGTTTTTCTTTTTAGTTCTGCTTTTTTTAATGCCATTTCTAAAATTCTGTTTTTTTCTTCTTTTGAAATATTGCTTTCAACTATATCTATATTTTCATCTTCCATATTAATATCATCCAAAAGCTCATGAATTTTTTTCATCATAGACATCCTTTCTTATATAATTATACCATTGTTAATCAGTGCAGCTTTTAGTTTATCCTTACCTCTATAAAGCTTGTTTTCCACTGATTTTGGAGTCAAGTCAAGATATTGTGCTATTTCTTTGACCGACTCAAACAGGTAGTATCTCCTGATAAATATATCCTTGTCAGGATAGGGGAGACTGTTAATTGTTTCTCTGATGATTTCTTTATTGATGGATTTACTTACTTCATTATCTAAGTCCACATCAAATTTCAGGTCATCCTCTTCCAAAGGAATCAGCTCATGCTTCAAGATCTTGCGATTATAAGTATTTAAACTTACAAATCGTGCTATTGAAATTATAAAGTTTTTAAGTTGTCCCTTTTCCGGATCAAAATTACCTATTGACTTCCAAAGTTCAACAAATACATCAGAAACAGTTTCTTCAACATCTTGCTGCTTGTCATATCCTATAATTCTTACAACAATTGTTTTTACCAGTCCCGAATACTGGTCAACAGCTGCTTCCAAGCCCTTGGAAGGATTATATTTCAATAAATTGACTAATTTTGCATCGTTCATTATGTTCTCCTTATTAGAAGCTTCTCATATATATATATTAACATAATAATTGAANCTCACTCAATAAATATAAATTTTGGCAAAAAATAAAAAATAGCCCCTTTATAGAGCTATTTATCTTGTTATNACTTATACCTCAGCAGTCTCATACCGTTTAAAATTACCACCAATATACTTCCTTCATGCACTAACATTCCTATGGACATGTTCATCCAATCACTGAAAAACACACTGAACAATAGTACCAGCACGACGCCTACCGCTATGAAGATGTTTTGGTACATATTCCTTGCCGTTGCTTTTGTCAAACCCAAGGCGTGAGGCAGGCGGCTGAAATCCGAATTCATCAACACTACATCCGATGTTTCAATTGCCACGTCGGTGCCACTGCCCATGGCGATTCCAATATGCGCCAAGACAAGTGAAGGACTGTCATTTACCCCGTCTCCGACGAATGCCACAATGTGCCCCTTTCCTATCAACTCCTTAATATATTCCGACTTATCTTCCGGCAGCATATGACCGTGAGCTTCTGTAAGTCCCAATTCACTTGCCACCAGGTCAACTGTTCCTTGATTATCTCCCGAAAGAACCACTAAGTTTTTAACACCTAATTTTTTTAGCTTTTGTAAATCTTCTTTTACACCGGGGCGTACTTGGTCACGAATACCCAAAAGTGCCTTTAATTCACCATCAACCGATGTAAGAACAAGCGAGTTACCGCTTTTTTCAAACCTTGCAATATCCGCAAGCACCCTTTCGTCTAAATGAACATTTTCTTTCTCCATCAGGGCAACATTACCAACAGCAACCCTGTGACCATCTACTTGAGCAACAATTCCNCCGCCNTTTACAACATCTGTTTTTTCTACTTCATAAGCTTTCGTATCTCCGATATATTCNACAACTGCCTTTGCCAAGGGATGGTCTGATTCTTTTTCGACACTTGCCAGGTAAGCCAATACTTCATCGGCATTATCCGCATAGATTTCCTTGTCGGCAACCTTAGGATTNCCAATTGTCAAGGTACCTGTTTTATCAAATACAATGGTATCAACTCTGCTGAAATCTTGGAAAACTTCACTGCCTTTCAACAAAACACCATGCCTTGCTCCATTGCCTATGCCTGCAACATTTGAAACAGGTACACCTATAACCAGGGCTCCCGGGCATCCCAATACCAAGATGGTTATTGCAAGCTCAATGTCTTTTGAAAATAACCATACAATAAATGATAGAACCAAGACAGCCGGTGTATAGTATTTGGAGAATCTGTCGATGAAACGCTCTGCTTCCGATTTTGAATCTTGTGCTTCTTCAACCAATTCGATTATTTTACCGAATGTAGTATCTTCACCNANCCGNTCNGCAACAATTTGAAGGGTTCCATTTTCAAGTATTGTTCCCGCATATACCTGAGAATCCTTACGCTTGCTTACCGGAACAGATTCACCCGTGATGCTTGCTTCATTTATATGACCTTCTCCCGTTATAACTCTACCGTCAACAGGAACCTTTGCACCTGTCTTAACAAGTAAAATATCTCCTACATCCACTTCATCCACATCAACTTCCTCAAATTCACCGTCTTCCATTTGCTTCAAAGCACTTTCCGGTGCCATCTCGGTTAATTCCTTAATGGCAGAACGTGTTTGATTCAATGTGCGCTGCTCCAAATATGCTCCAAATAAAAACAGAAACGTAACGATGGCTGACTCTTCAAAATTCCTGATTAAAAACGCTCCCGTAACAGCGATGGTTACTAATACATCGATACTTACAACTTTTACTCTCAATGCCTGGTATGCTTGAATTGCAATGGGTGCAATTCCCAAAACTGAAGCTGTTACCAAGGACGGTAAAACTATTTCTTCACTTTTTAAAACGAAATGTCCGAATAATGCGATTATTAACAAAATTCCGCTTATTACCGTTATTTGATTTTTCTTGCTTAATATAGCTCTCTGCATCTTTTCTCCTCCTAATTATTTTCTCCTGCTTTCCTTTTTTTTATTATACTTATGATTGAATATTAGCATGGATTTAATGAAGATGAATTGATTTAAATCAAAATTAAATAATTAATTTCTTTTGTTTATATGAGGGTTTTGTTTTGCACTATTTGAATTCATAATTTTTTGTCGAATAATGTTTAAACCTCATTATATAGGGTATATAAATATTAAAATTTGTAAAAACGTTTGCACCATAGTACTTTAGCACCCTAATGCGGGAGAATATCATGGTAGAAAAGTTTATAAACCTATTTTATACACTCCAAAGCAAAAATAAATTCAAAACAATAGCAATTTTTGCAATAATTGCTATGGAATTTTTTGTTACGGGGGTAGTATATATATCGGGTGGAACAACATCATTTGTTCATTTAATGTATATTCCGATTATTCTATCTGTCTTTTTATTTAATATTAAAACAGGAATAATGATGTCAATTTTAGCCGGATTATTGTTAGGTCCTTATATGCCCTTGGTTGTTTCGCAGGGAATTAAACAAGAAACAGTATCATGGCTCTTTCGAATTGTTATGTTTTCAACTATTACCATAGTTTCGGGAGTGTTATTCCATTATATTAAAACAATTCACAACTTGGAAAAAGAGAAATACTATTATGATATAATTACGGGTTTCCCAAATGTGAATAAGTTTAACGAAGATGTATCAAAGCTTATAAAAGAAAAAAAATTCAATTTTATTTATTTTATTCTATTTGAATTCCATAACAGGGAAATGATAAATCAATATGTAAACTATGAAACAGGGCAGAAAACATATGAAAAGCTGCTTAAAATGACTAACGAATTTTTTGAATCAAATAATATCTATGTAATTGATACTAAAAAATTTGTTATGGTTATTTTAGGAAGCAGTTATTCAGATATAAATTTAATGACCCAAGAATATTTCAATTTAGTCAGGAATCCGATATATATTGAAGAGCTGCCGGTATCCATTGTTTTAAAAGCCGGTATTGTTAATTATCCCATCCACAGCAATAATTAAGACGATATAATACTAAAGTTGGGTCAGTCATTGAGTCAAGCTATAGGAAGCCAAAAGAATATAATAATTTATGATGATGCGGTTCAAAGAGTCAGAACAAAGTACTATAATGAATTAGTTTCACTCTATCACTCCCTTCAAAATGATATGTTTACCATACACTATCAGCCCAAAATAAGAATATCCGACAATGAGTTAATAGGGGTGGAAGCACTCTTGAGAATTCAAGACGATACCTTCAAAGACATATCCGTTCACCAGTTGACAACAATTGCAGAAGAAGTAGGATTTATAAATGAAATAACCAAATGGGTAATAAAAAAGGTCCTTACTCAGATGAAACTCTGGAAGGATGAAGGAATTGAAATCAATGTTTCAATAAATCTTTCTCCCCAGGATTTTAACGAATCGATAAGCGAATATACCCTTAACTATCTGAAACTATATGATATCGAGCCATCGTCCTTAGAATTTGAGCTCACAGAAAAGTCAACAATCGAAGATGAATCAAAGGTACTTAGAGAATTAACACGATTAAAGAGCTTAGGAGTTAAATTGTCATTGGATGATTACGGAACCGGGCATAATTCTTTGTTATATTTAACTAATTCATCATTTTATTTCGACTATATTAAAATTGACAAAGCATTTATTAAAGCAATTACAGAAGAAAAAACCAAACTCCTAATAAGCGGTATTATCGATACAGCTCATGTGCAGGGTATCGAAGTAATAGCTGAAGGGGTGGAAACATTGGAACAACTTAATGTCATGGCAGAAATCAATTGTGACCATGTGCAGGGATATTATTTCAGCAAAGCAGTAGCACCTGAAGAACTGATAAATCTCATAACAGTTGGAGAATACAGCAAATGAAAAACAAAAAAATAAATGATACTAAAGAGATCTTCTGCAACCCTCATAAACAGTGAGGGTTGTGTTTGTTAAGAAACTTTTATATTTGCAAATGACTTATTACATGTTATAATAACCTATGAAACAAGATTAGTGTCATTCTGTGGCTTTAGCCCGAAGAATCTCATGTCATTCAAAAAAAGTAAAGAATCTTATATTATTATCCAACAGGAGAAATGAAATTGAAAGCAAAAACACAAAAAAAGAAAAAGGAACCAATAACAATAGATTATGAAAATAAAAAATTATCTATAGTATACTTCTTGCCGCTATTATTAATAGCAGGATTTGTACCGCTCATAGTATATGCAAAGGTAGTTAACTTAGAAGGAACAACCCAAGCCCTATATTGGACAGGCCAAAAACAATACTTAGATTTTTTCAGCTACTGGAAATCAATGTGGGTAGTAATTCTTACAGCAATAGCACTTATTTTTTATATTATTTTATATAAACAAAAGAAACTGCCTTTCAAAAACTTAAAACAATACTATATTCCTTTAGGAATCTATGCAATCTTTGTAATAATATCAACCATATTTGCCATAGATACACAAACAGCCCTATGGGGATTCGTTGATATGTATCAGGGAATGTTTGTGCTCTTGAGTTATGTAACTATTACATTCCTTACTATAAATTTTGTAAATAGCGAAAGGGATTTGACCTTATTTGTTAAAGCATTTTTGTTTTTAATAATAGTTGAAGGATTGTTAGGCATAACACAATATTTTGGATTTGACTTTTTCCAGACTAAAACAGGAAACAGCCTTATAATTCCCGGGAATCTACAGGTTGACCAACTGTCGTTTTCATTTGGACCTAAGACAATATATGGTACATTGTTTAATACCAACTTTGTAGGAAGTTTTGCAACACTAATGCTGCCGCTATCCCTTGCTTTTTTATTAGGCTCTAAGACGAAAAGGCAAAGAATTGTATCAGCTATAGCGGTTATGTTGATGATATTTGTTTGGATTGGATGCAATTCAAGGGCAGGGTATTTGGGGGTTGCGGTAGCAGCTATATTTACTCTCTGGTTGTTTAGGAAGGTTATAAGAAAATATTGGATTGGATTTGTGGGCTTAATATTAGTATTTGTAATAGTATTATTCGGGCTGAACAAAGCTTCAAATAACAGAATATTTAACAGATTAAAAACCTTTAATATTAAACAACAAATAGAAACAATAAAAGCAAATGACGAAAAAGCAAATAGATTTGAAGATATAATACTTGGACAAGATACTTTTACAATAAAGACCAATAGAGATACTTTAAATTTTAAAATCGATGAAGACAAACTATACTTTCTTGACGAAGATAACAATGAATTAGAAATTATTACTAAAGGAAATAAAATTACTATTAAGGACCCGAAATATAAAGCGTACAGAATAACAATCCCTAAAAATTATCCTGGTGTCTCTGTTGAAATAACAACCTTTAGAAACTCGATGTCATCAGCAAATTTTTATATAACAGACAATGGAATAAAAATATTAGGCTCTGGGGGAAGGATAGCAGAACCTATAGTAGCAAATAGATTTAAACCTTTGGACGGATTAGAAAAATTTATGTCAGGTAGAGGATATATTTGGAGCCGTACTATTCCCATGCTTAAAACTTATTCTATAAAAGGTTCCGGTGCTGATAATTTTCCTATTGCATTTCCACAAGATGATTTTGTAGCGAAACTGAAGGTTTTTTCTAATTCCAATACTGTAGTTGACAAACCTCATAACATGTATATGCAAATAGGTATAAATACCGGTGTAGTTTCACTGATAGCATTAGTATTTTTATGGACGCTATACATTATCAGCAGTTTAAAACTATATACCAAAGCAACATTTAATTCTTTAGAAGAAATCGTGGGAGCATCCTGTTTAGTAAGTATAATAGGTTACTTAGCAGCTGCAATGTTTAATGATCATATTGTATCGGTATCACCATTGTTTTGGATAATACTTGGTATTGGCATAAGTATCAATTTTAGAACGCGGAGAAAGAATACTGAAGTTTAAGCAAGTGAGGCTGAAATGTCAAGAGCATATAAAGATTTATACAAAATATTAAATAAATATCGAAGATTAATTCTAGTGATTATAGATACTTCTATAGCAATACTGTCATATTTGATGCCATTTGTAGTAAGTGGCATACACCCTGTAAAGTTAGGATTTTTTAAAGAGCAATTTTTAATTTTTACTATAATTTATATTGGTACCTTCATGGCAATGGGTGTATATAAAAATATGTGGCGATATGCAGGTGTTGAGGACATATTTAATTGTCTTAAAGCATCGGTAGTTGGAAATTTATTATTTTTAATAATTACGCTATTATTCAAAGTATCTGTTAGATACTATGTATATCCCGTTGTTTTTCCGGTATCAAGTTTTAGTACAATGGCAATAAGGGTTGTGTACAGAGCAATTTTGATAATTGGAGATAAAAATACTAAGCGACTGAGTCATTACACTAATATTATGATAGTTGGTGCAGGAGAAGCAACAGTAGCTATATTAAATGAAATAGATAGGAATAATCCTAATAATTATTTGGTTAAATGTATTGTAGACGATGATAAGACCAAGATAGGAAGGACCATTAATTCTGTACCTGTGGTATCTTCAACAGAAAGCATACCACTGATGGTAAAAAAATATAAGATAGAAGAAATAATATTATCAATTCCATCTATTGATAAAGAAAACAAAAAACGTATTTTGGACATTTGTTCAATCACTAAATGCAAATTGAAAATATTACCGGAAGTATACAGTCTACTCACAAACGACAAAAATGTATTGGATAAAATAAGAGATGTACAGGTAGACGATTTATTGGGCAGAGACCCTATCAGCTTAGATTGTGAATTAACCAAGAAATATATTTATAACAAGACAGTTCTTGTAACAGGGGGCGGTGGTTCTATAGGTTCAGAATTATGCAGGCAGATTTCATTATATTCACCTAAAAAATTAATTATATTAGATATATATGAAAATAATGCTTATGAAATACAACAAGAATTAATAAGAACACATGGACATGAATTAGATATTGAAGTTGAAATAGCTTCTGTCAGAGATAAAAATAAAATAGATAGAATATTTGAATCGAAAAGTATTGACATAGTATTTCACGCAGCTGCACACAAACATGTACCCCTTATGGAAAAAAATCCTGAGGAAGCAATTAAAAATAATGTTATTGGAACATATAATACAGTTCAAGCAGCGCATGAATACAATGTAGATAAGTTTGTGCTGATTTCAACAGATAAAGCTGTTAACCCTACAAGTATCATGGGAGCTACTAAACGAATATCAGAAATGATTATACAATCATTTAACAAACAAAGCAATACTGATTATGTGGCTGTGCGATTTGGCAATGTATTGGGGAGCAACGGTTCTGTTATTCCATTGTTTAAAGAACAAATAAAAGCAGGTGGACCTGTTACGGTAACTCATGAAGAAATTACTAGGTATTTTATGACCATACCTGAAGCAGTCCAATTAGTCCTCAGAGCTTCATCCATGGCAAAAGGCGGAGAGATATTTGTTCTTGATATGGGTGAACCGGTAAAAATAAAAGACTTGGCATATAATTTAATCAAGCTTTCAGGATTAGAGCCTGAAGTAGATATAAGAATTGAATATATCGGACTAAGACCCGGAGAAAAGCTATATGAAGAATTATTAATAACCAACAGTGACAATCAAATCAAAACTGATATAGATAAAATATTCATAGAAAGACCAACTGAATTTGATGAAAACGAGCTGTTTGAATTAATAAAGGAATTAGAAAAAGCAGCTTACAATATAGATATTGATAGAATAATACATTTAATTGAAAAATTAGTACCAACATATAAAAGAACAACAAATGAAAACTCTGAATCAATAAGCTGTGCTTAATTGTCATCCTGAGCGAAGCGAAGGATCTAATAGAAAGGATAACCATGAACAACAGAATCTATTTATCATCGCCACACATGAGTGATGAAGGATACGAAATGGAATATATTAAGGAAGCTTTCGATACAAATTGGATTGCACCCCTTGGAGCAAATGTAGATAATTTTGAAAATGAATTAGCAGCAAGAGTCGGAGTAAAACATGCAGCAGCCTTATCATCCGGAACTGCTGCTATACACATGGCACTTAAAGCTGCAGGAGTGGGCAAAGGAGATATTGTATTTTGCCAGGACTTAACATTCTCAGCTACTGCTAATCCAATTATTTATCAAAATGCTACACCTGTTTTTATAGATAGTGATTACAAAACTTGGAATATGGACCCTAATGCATTAGAGACAGCATTTGAAAAATATCCAAATGTAAAAGCAGTTATAGTAGCCCACCTTTATGGATTATCAGCAGATTTAGACCCAATTATAGATTTATGTAAAAAATACAATGTAACTCTAATTGAAGATGCAGCAGAAAGTTTAGGCACAAAATATAAAAGTAAAGATACAGGTACTTTGGGTGAATTTGGAGTATTCAGTTTTAATGGAAATAAAATCATAACAACTTCCGGTGGAGGTATGCTTGTTTCTGATAATGAAGAAAAAATTGCAAAAGTTAGATTTTGGGCAACACAATCAAGGGATAAAGCAAGGCATTATCAGCATAGTGAATTAGGATATAACTACAGAATGAGCAATATTGTTGCCGGAATTGGCAGAGGACAGCTTAAAGTTTTAGAAAACAGAATTCGTAAGAAAAAATACATCTTTGAATATTACAAAAGAGAACTAAAGAATCTCGAAGGTATAGAATTTATGCCAATAAATGATTGGAATGAACCAAATTATTGGTTGTCTTGTATCACAGTAAGTGGTAAGGTTAGACCACTAGAAATAATGGAGGCCTTAGAAAAGGATAATATCGAGACAAGACCAATTTGGAAACCAATGCATATGCAACCTTATTTTAAAGAGTATGATTTTATTGGTGAAGGAGTATCTGAAAAGATATTTGAATGTGGAGTATGTTTACCGAGTGATACGAAGATGACAGATGAGGATTTAAATAGAATATGTGAAATAATAAAAGGGTTGTGGAAATAGAGATGCAAGCTGATATTAAAACAGAAATAAAACCCAAGAACGGAATATATAAAAGGTTTATAAAAAGACTTATGGATATTGTATTATCTTTACTTGCAATAATTATATTAAGTCCGGTTTTATTAATAGTTGCATTATTAGTAAGAGTAAAGCTAGGAAGTCCAGTAATTTTTAAGCAGAATAGGCCGGGGCTTAATGAGAAGCTATTTACATTATATAAGTTTAGGACTATGACAGATGAGAAGGATGAAAATGGAGAGTTGCAACCAAACCACATACGATTAACCAAATTAGGCAGAATACTACGAGCAACCTCTCTTGATGAGCTACCGGAGCTTTTTAATATTCTTAAAGGTGATATGTCAATTATAGGGCCAAGGCCATTATTGATAGAATATTTACCACTTTACAATGAAAAACAAAAACATCGTCATGATGTAAGACCTGGGTTATCTGGTTTAGCACAGGTGAATGGGCGTAATGCTATAAGTTGGGAAGAAAAATTTGACTATGATATAGATTATGTTGAAAATCTTACCTTTTTATTAGATTTCAAAATCATTTTGAAAACTTTTTTTAAGGTGTTAAAAAGGGAAGGAATTAATAGAACTGAAAATATAACGATGGATAAATTTAAAAGAAATACAAATTAGCTTGTGAGGATTTGATATTGATGAAAACACTTTGTATATATGGTTGCGGAGGAACAGGAAGAGAAATTGCCGATTTAGCATTTAGAATGAATCATTGGGAAGATATAATTTTTGTGGATGATAAAATCAAGAGCCGGATAGTTAATGAAATCTCAGTATTCACGTTTGATGAAATCTTGAATCAATTTATAAAATCAAATCTTGAATTCATTGTTGCAACAGGAGAACCTTCTTCAAGAAAATTCTTATATGAAAAACTTAAGCAACATGCACTAACATATATCAGTATTATTGATCCAGGAGTTACTTTATCTAGGTTTTCTTCCGTAAAGGATGGTACAATAATTCATACCGGCGCGATTTTAACTGTTAATGTTCATATTGGTAAAGGTTGTTTTATAAATAAGCATGCTGTTATAGGACATGATGTTAATATTGGTGAGTATACAGTAATTTCACCTAATGTTTCTGTAGGCGGAGATGTGTATATAGGTCCAAATTGCTATTTAGGCAGTGGTGCAATAATTCGAAATGGTATTAAAATAGGAGAGAATTCAATTGTTGGAATGGGTTCGGTAGTTCTTAAGGATGTTGAACCTAATATAGTTATAGCAGGAAATCCTGCTAAGATTTTAAGAAAAAATAATGATAAAAGAGTATTTAGATAACATATAATTTTTACATGTATACTTTTAATAAAGGGAACCTGAGACAAAATTATAATCTAGAATAGATATAAAGCTGTGTCACTATATAGCCTCAATTTATCTTAGGGAGGAAACTTAATGAAGAACATCATCTATTTTTTTTATTTTCTTAAGACAACAGATTATAAATTGTTAAGAACTAACTTGAAGGAAATTTGTCAAGATATTACAAAACCACTATTTATAGTTATCTGGCAAATGATTAGAATTTCACTTAAATATGGGGCGAGTTTTAAGGATTTTTATATGTTCAAATTTTATAAAATGGAAGATATAGAAATCAATAAATATGTAACAACAGGCAGGTTATACGACTTTTATAGCTCAATGAATGATAAAGAATATATAGAAATATTTAGGAATAAGAGAAAATTTAATGAAGTTTTTCAAAAATTTATAGGCAGGGAATACAAGTTTATTGATGAAACTGGTGATCATGAACTTATATGTTGGTTGTCTGGGAAAAAATATTTAATTGCTAAACCAAATTATGGTGTATCAGGGGTTGGAATTGAGAAAATAGATATATCTAAATGGAAAAATAAAGCTGACATAGTTAAATATTTAAGGAGTAAAAACTTAAATTTAATTGAAGAATGTGTACAGCAACACGAAAGTATCAATCAAATAAGTTCAAGCTCAGTTAATACAATAAGAATTGTAACTGTTCAAAATCAAAATCAAATAGATATAATTTCAGCGGTAATTAGGATAGGAGTAAACAATCATGTTGATAATTTTTCAGCAGGTGGTATTGCTGCTCCCGTTGATATTGAAACAGGAATAGTATTTATGCCAGCTGTTACTAAAATGGGTTCAAATAAATATGAAAATCATCCTATTACTAAAACACAAATATTTGGCTTTAACATTCCATATTGGGACGAAATTGTAAAAATGGTAACTAAAGCAGCTTGGATAGTGCCACAAGTTAGAACAGTTGGATGGGATATAGCGGTAACACAAGCAGGACCTTTAATAATTGAAGGTAATGATAATTGGAATAAAGATGCTTTTCAGATTCCATACGATGAAGGAAGACAATATGTATTAGAAAAATATTTATCTAATAAGAAAAGGGAGAAGATAAAGCATGTCGGATAAAAAGGTTTGGATCATGAATCATTATTCCATTGGTTCTTATTTCAGCAAGGGTGGAAGACATTATTGGTTTGCAAGTAATTTAATGAAAAACGGATATAAACCTACAATATTCTGTTCTAATATTAGACATATTGATCGTTCTACTATTCTGATACCAAAAGGGAAATATACAATAGGAGAGGTTGACGGAATACCTTATGTATTTGTAAAGACTGTTCCATACAACGGTAATGGCCTCCAACGTTTGAAAAACATGTTTGTTTTTTATAAGAATCTTCTTCCTGTTGCACTCCAGTACTCTAATAAATATGGAAAACCTGACATTATCTTAGCTTCGAGCGTACATCCATTAACATTAGTTGCTGGAATAAAGATAGCTAAAAAATTTAATGTACCATGCATTTGTGAAGTTCGAGATTTATGGCCGGAATCCATTTTCGCTTTTGACAAAGCTAAAGAAAAAAGCATAATAGGCAAAATTCTTATAGCAGGTGAACATTGGATTTATAAAAACGCAGATGCTTTAATATTTACTAAAGAAGGTGACACAGACTATATTAAAGAGAAGAAGTGGGATACAAAGCAAGGTGGGAACATCAATTTAGATAAAGCTTATTATATAAATAATGGAGTTGATATAGAGGCATTTAACAATTCTATATATACTAATGTGATTGATGATATTGATTTAGAAACAGAAAAATTTAATGTAGTATATGTTGGAGCTATAAGACCAGTAAATAATGTTGGAAATATACTTGATGCTGCAAAACTCTTAAAAGATAATAAAGATATTCAGTTTTTAATATATGGCGATGGTAATCAAAAAGAAATGCTAGAAAAGAGAATTGCAGATGAAGGTTTAACTAATGTAAAAATGAAAGGTTTTGTTAATAAACAGTACATACCATATATCTTAAGTAAATCATCTGTTAATATTTTAAACTACTCAAATACGCAGTACAATTGGTCGAGGGGTAATAGCTCTAACAAACTGTTTGAGTATATGGCTTCTGGCAAGCCAATTATTTCCACAGTAAAGATGGGTTATTCAATTATAGAAAAATATAAATGTGGAATTGAGTTAGAAGACTCCTCTCCGCAAGATCTAGTTGAAGCAATATTAAAAGTAAAAAATATGTCTAAAGAAGAAAATCAAAAAATTGGTTATAATGCAAAAAATGGCGCATTGGATTTCGACTTTAATGTGCTTACTGATAAATTAATAAATGTAATAAATATTGTAATGGAGGGCAATAAAAATGATTAACGTAATAGGACAAGGCTATATAGGTCTTCCAACAGCATTAATGCTTGCAAAAAGTGGTAAACAAGTAGTAGGTACAGATTATAATGAAAAGTTAATTCAATCTTTAAAAAACGGAAAACTTACATTTGAAGAAAAAAGCATGGATGAATTATTTAAAGAAGCCATTGTAAACGGCATAGAATTTTCAACTGAATATCATAAAACGGATACTTATATCATTTCTGTCCCAACTCCATATGTTAAGGAGAGTAAAAAGCTCGATCCAACTTATGTAATTTCAGCAACACACAGCGTGTTAGAAGTATGTGAAAAGGGTGCAATATTAATCATTGAATCTACAGTATCTCCTGGTACTATTGATAGATATATTCGTCCTGAAATAGAAAAAAAAGGCTACCTGTTAGGAGGAGACGTACATTTAGTTCATGCACCGGAAAGAATAATACCGGGAAATATGATTTATGAACTTGAACATAATCCAAGAACGATTGGTGTAGATGACTCAACAGTCGGTGAAAAAGTAAAAGAACTGTATTCAAGCTTTTGTAAGGCAGATATTGTGATTACAGATATTAGAACAGCAGAAATGTCCAAAGTTGTTGAAAACACATATAGAGATGTTAATATAGCATTTGCTAATGAGTTAGCTAAGATTTGCAGGACCATTAATATGGATGTATATGAAATTATTAAAATTGCAAATAAACATCCGCGTGTTAATATATTACAGCCTGGTCCAGGAGTTGGCGGTCATTGTATTTCTGTAGATCCATGGTTTTTGGTTGGAGATTATCCTGATTTAACAAATTTAATATTAACGGCAAGAAAGATTAATGATTCTATGCCTACTCATGTATTGAAAAGAATCAGAGATATTATGAGAGAACATGATATCAAAGATATTTCTAAAGTAGGGCTATATGGATTGACATATAAAGAAAATGTGGATGATACAAGAGAAAGTCCTACACTTCAATTGTTAGAAAGAATGGAAGAACATTTGGCTTTTGGAGTTAAAGTATTTGATCCATATGTTAAAGATAGAATTGTAGATCATCAGTTCAAGAACTTTGAAGATTTTATCAATGAAATAGAAATCCTTGTTATTATGGTGGGTCATGATCACATTAAAGAAAATATGGAACGTATAAAAGATAAGTTGATTATTGATACAAAAAATATTTGTGGTTTTGATGGAGTTTATAAATTGTAAGGGGAATTGAAATAAATTAAGTCTATAATAAAATGAGTATATTTATGTTTTCAAATAAGTTTGAAGAGGCGATTAAATGAAAATTCTAGTATTGGCAGAAGATTATTCAACAACTGATGGATTAGTTTCATTACATTATATACATAGTAGAAATAAATGGTATATTGAAAAAAACCTGGATGTATCAGTTATATCATTTAGAACTAAAAATGACTATAAAATTGATGGAGTAAAAGTTTATACTATAAAATCTTATAAAGAAAAACTTATGTCACAGGATTTTGATTTGGTTTTATCCCACGCTCCGAATATAAAACATCATTTAAAATTTTTGAATAAATATGGGGATAAATTTAATAACATTATCTTTTATTTTCATGGTCATGAAGTATTAAGGACATCAAAAATATATCCAAAACCATATAAATTTACTAAAAAACAACCTTTTATTAAAAAGTTAATTAGAGAAGTATATGATAGCTTTAAACTATTAGTTTGGAAAAATGAAATACCTAAATTTATATGGAAATCGCAATTTATTTTTGTAAGTAATTGGATGTACAATATGTTTATTAGATTTGTAAAAATTAACCCTGAGCTTATAAAAGATAGAAAACATATAATTTATAATTGTATAGGAAAAGAATTTCAAAATATAACTTATGATACACAAATTAAAAAGAAGTATGATTTCATTACAATAAGAAACAATTTAGATGGATCTAAATACGGTATTGATATAGTAACTAAAATAGCCAAAAATAATCCTAAATATAAGTTTTGTGTGATAGGTAAAGGAAAGTTTTATAGAAATTTTGAGAAACCAGAAAATCTTGAATGGATTGACAAAAACTTAACTCATGAAGAAATCATAGATTTCTTAAACAGATCAAGATGTGCTCTAATACCGACTCGTGCTGATGCACAAGGAGTTATGGCTTGTGAAATGGCAACCTTTGGAATCCCATTAATTACTTCAAACATTGATGTGTGTAAAGAAGTATTTGAAGGGTTTGAAAATGTAGCATTTATTGACAATGAAGATGAAAAGATTAATATAGAACCGATACTTAAAGAATTACAAAAAGTAACGGTTAAACAGAAAAATGAAAAGTATTTTGAAAAAAATACCGTTGTGAGAGAAATAGAATTGTTTAAGAAGTTAAAGGGATAGATGAATTAAATGGCAAATTTTATATTGGGGATGTTGCAATTATTAAGCATTATAATTATTTCAATTTATGAATATAATAAAAGGAGTATTGTCGTTTTTTTGTGGGCTACATTATTAATAATGTTTGGAATACCCCACTTATTATCAATAATGACTAATACATCTGACTATAGTGATGACATTATGATTAAAGCATCTATCTTTGTCATAATGTTTAATTTATTATATATAATAACTAAAAAATTTTTAAATACATTTATATTTAAAGACAGTAATGTCTCTCCTAATACTAGAAACTATCCTCAAATAAGTGTTGGGAGACGGAATAGATTAAAAATGTTAAGTTTGTTAGTATTAACATTAGGATTTTTGATTCTAATTTATTATACGATAAAACATTTAGGAAGTTTATCGAATGCTTCATGGGGAAAATTTAGAGCGCTTAGCGCTGAACTTGGTTTCAAAAGTCTTTTAAGATATGCAAAATTTATTCTATTTGCAACATCAGGCATTGTTTTAGTCTATTTGAAAGAAGAAAGTTGGAAAATGGCAACAATCAGCATCATAATGATAGTTTTATATACATTAATAACAGGGAACAGAATAATTATTTTACCTGTAATTATATCGATTATATTAAAGTATATTTATATAAATAATAAAAATTTAAACTTTAAAACAATTATAGTTATTGGAATATTAGGGTTTATGGTAATTTACTTAGTATATTTTTTAAGATTGCTGAGAATATATGGCGGTTTTTATAATATGGTAACAAACAATAGTATTGTAGAACTAAATAAAAAAAATTTTGAAATGATACTTAGTGGAGATGGTGAATTATCACTAAGGAATGCATTTTACCATTTCATATATTATAATAATAATTTTAATAATTTTAATATGGGACATACTTATATTAGGTTGTTACTAATTGTTATTCCTACATCCTTAATTCCCGGAATTAAACCACCTGATTTTGCGATTTCTATGGGTAGCGCATGGTCAATGAATCCATATAATACTACTTATTCAATGCATCCAACTTTGTATGGCGACTGTTTTGCAAATTTATGGTGGTTTGGAATTTTGCTAGGCATATTTTGGGCGCTGTTTTCATTTTTTATAGATAAGTTTATAATTAAAAAAAATGAGGTAGTAAGAATGATGCTTATGGTTCTTTTTAGCACGGCATTTGTAATTGCTGGTAGAGGATCGGTTTATAACGGATTTTTTATAGCATTTGCAGGTACAATTATAGTAGCAGGTATAAATTTAGCGTCAAGAATAAATTATATTAGATAGAATAATAAGATTATTTAATGATTATCTAAAATTTAATTAGTAGGGAATTTTTGATAGGTACTTATTTGGAGGTCAAAATAATGAAGTGTGAAAATACGAATATTTATATAAAAGATGTTCAGAATGTCGAGTTAGAAATATTAACTGAATTAGATAGAATATGTAAAAAGTATAGTTTAAAATATCAATTATTTTCAGGCACTTTACTTGGAGCAGTTAGACATAAGGGTTTTATTCCCTGGGACGATGACATAGATGTATGTCTTTTAAGAGAGGATTATAATAGATTGCTAAGCGTATGCAAGAGTGAGCTAAGTCCTAAGTATTTTCTGCAGAATTATGATACAGATAAAAATTGCGTTTTACAATTTTCTAAATTGAGAAAGAATGATACAATTTTTAGAAGCAAATCTTATAAATATAGTGACGTTCATCAAGGAATATTTATTGATATTTTTCCGTTTGACAATATAGTGACTGATTCAATATTAGGTAAGCTTCATCCCAAATTAATGAATATTATGTTTGTTATAACAACCTCTATGGACAAAAGTAGATGTTATAATGCAAAGAATTCTTTTAGGAAATTTATTAGGATTTTAATATATTATATATTTAGTATTTTTAATAAAAGTTTTATTGATAAGCTTGCTACTAAAGTTGCCTGTATGTTTAATTCAAGGGACACCAAATATATTGCACATTTAACTAATGGAGTTTCTAGGGGAAGGATTGAAAAATTTATTAGAGAAAAACATACATTTTACGATACGATTGATTGGGAGTTTGAAGGCTATAAATTTCCAATACCAAGAAATTATCATGAAGTGTTAACAAGGCATTATGGAGATTATATGAAATTACCTCCTGAAAATCAAAGATATCCGCATCACGGTATTATTGAGATTAGTTTTGATACCAATGATGATTATACAGATATGGATTCAAAAATGATGAGATAAAATATTGGTATGAAATGGAGACGGAAAATGGGGAAAATATATGCAATTATACTAGGTGGCGGAGAGGGTAAACGACTGCAAAGCAGTATTCCTAAACAGTTTATTGAGATTCAAGGAAAAACTGTTATAGAACATACTATTGAAAAATTTAATAAAAATAGATATATTGACAGTATAATAGTAGTTATGAATAAAATCTATAATGTAGTAGAATTAAGAAAAAAATTATGAATAAATATGAGAAGGTTATTTATATTGTAGACGGTGGTAAGAGTAGAAGAGAAAGTACTTATAATGCATTAAAAGCAATAGACGATGAGGATTCTATAGTTCTTATACATGATGCAGTAAGACCTTTTGTGTCCCATAGTACTATCAATAGATGTATAGAAGCGCTAAGAGAATGTAGTGCAGTATATCCTGCTGTTCCAACGGCTGATACTATAATACAGACTAAAGATTCATTATATGTAGAAAATATACCCATGCGAAGATATATGATGAGGGGACAAACTCCTCAAGGTTTTAAAACTTACATTATAAAAAAAGCACATTTTATTGCAAAAGATGATCTAAATGTAGATGATGAAGTAACTAATGATTGTGGATTAATTCTTAGGTATGGTCTATGTAAAATTAGAATAGTAGACGGAAATAGAGAAAATATAAAAATAACATACCCGGAAGATTACTCATTAATTAAAAAGTTATTATAATTTGAGATTATATGTAGTTGTTTCTATTAATAATAAAGCGACTTAGAATTATAAACATCCTGATAAAAAATAACAAATTGCAAGGGTACAGACTTAAGTCAATCTATCAAAGATATAATAATATGTAGGAGTATAATAATGTCTAATTTACATAAAACAGCTAAATCAGTAATTCTGATGATTATATTGTCTCTAGGAAGCAAATTGTTAGGTTTTATTAGGGAGGTATTGATAGCCGCTAAATTTGGTTCAGGATTACAAACAGATACGTTTTTTGTTGCCCTATCAGCAACTGGAATTATTAGCACTATGATTGGAGTTGCATTAAAAACAACTCTTATACCTATATTTTCTGAAATAGAGAATAAGGAAGGCAAAAGCGGAAAATTCAAACATACAAATAACTTCTTAAATACTGTTGTTTTAATTTCTATTTTGTTAGTGTGTATTGGTTATATATTTGCACCTGTTTTAGTTAGAATATTAGCAAGTGGTTTTAAAGGAAGTCAATTTGAATTAGCAATAAGACTTACTAGAATTGGATTACCAATATTGGTTTTCACAGGAATTATATCAATTTTTAGAGGGCTGCTACATAGTGAATTAATGTTTTTTGAATCATCATTTTCAAATTTCCCATTTAACTTTGTTTATATATTATTTTTGATATTTTTATCTGGAATCTATGGGATTGAGGGATTAATGATTACCAGTGTCTTAGCAGTAGTATCACAAATAACAATTCAAATTCCCGGGGTTAGAAAATCAGGGTACAAATATAAATTTATAATCGATTTTAATGATAAATATCTTCGTAAACTCTTTTTATTAGCGATGCCAATGCTTATCGGGACAGCTATTAATGAGATAAATGTTATAGTAGATAAGACATTAGCTTCAACTTTAGTTTCGGGAAGTATTTCTGCATTAAACTATGCGAACAGATTAAATAACTTAATAATTGGAGTATTCATTTCTGCAATCACTACGGTATTGTTTCCAATGCTATCACAGGAGTCAAATAGAAATATTGATTCCATGAAAAAGATAATGAAAGATGGTATCCGCTCTATACTATTAATCGCTATTCCTGCAACCTTTGGACTCATACTGCTTGCGAAGCCAATAGTTACAGTAGTATTTAAGAGGGGTTCGTTTGATGCTATAGCAACTGAAATGACTTCTCAAGCACTTATATTTTATTCAATTGGTTTGGTTGCAATGTCTCTTAGATTATTTATTACCAGAGTTTATTATTCTTTACAAGACACCAGAACACCTATGATAAATGGAGCAATATCTGTTGTTTTTAACATATTGCTGAATTTAGTTTTAATAAGATTTATGGCTCATAGAGGATTAGCATTAGCAACTAGCATATCTACAACAATATTAACCACTTTACTTTTATATGGGTTGAAAAAGAAATTGGGTAATATAGGGTTAAGGTCGTATATTAGTTGTGGCGCGAAATCACTTATAGCTTCTTGTATTATGGGATTATTGTCATATAAAGTTTATTATAGGTTATACGGAGTTTTAGGAGAATCAAATTTATATAATCTGATATCACTAGCTGTTGGTATTGGTGTTGGGGTAATAGCTTACGTAATATTGTGTTATGTATTAGGCATAAAAGAGGTTTGGGCTATAGTGAATAAGATTTGGAGAAGATTGAACAAGAAATGGTATTAATATCATCAGCAGAGGAAACAATCTAGGGAAAATTCTGAACAAGGACGTTCCTGGAGCCAATTAACTTTCTTAACCATGCTTTCGTTGGTTTTCTCATAGCGAACAATTAATTAATCATATTGAAGAATTATGAACATGACAATCAGATTTGTGCAATTAACGGTAGGTAGGGTAAAGTTTCATATATAAGCATATAATAAGAGCAAAAAGATTGACAAAGTGAGTAAAAATAAAAAGATTCGATAGTTGGTATCATGACAGAACTTTGATAATGTAATGAATAGACCATATTCAGCAAATATAATGTATATTGATGGAGGTATAAAACTTGGAAGCAGAATTATTATATAAAATTGATAAATTCAAAGGTGATTTTAATATTGTTGATATGTTATCTGATTTACCTCATGATACTGAAAGAAGGTATGAATTATTTATAAATAAAATAATACAATTGGATACTGTTACAGAAAACAATTTGTCTAAAATATTAATGGACAGTAGTGCTGATATAAAAATAAGATATGCAGCTTTTTTTGCAATGTGTACCATATACAGGAGGAATAAGGATTATACTTTATATGGTAATTTATTAAGAGAACACCAAGAAGCTTTCAAGGATTTTAAATCCATATTACATTTAAAGTCAATGTACTTTGTCGAATTTGCAGATACTGAAGATGAAATCCGGGAAGTTATAGATTTATGCAAACAAGCCATAAAGTATGGTAATGTGTAAATGATACTCTAAAAGTGTACCACTTTGATGCCAAATGACAGTGAAAAAGTTTACCACCTAACATATAAAATCCTTTAAAATGTAAATATACA
>JGI24711J26586_10000961_pt1 | contig 22471 bp, 15 predicted proteins | sample BioPla3DNA1_FD_26586 | JGI IMG/M metagenome (IMG submission 26586)
CTTCATGGTAATGATCGAGGGATCGGCAGGGATCAGGCCGTTGTCAGGATAGGCGTGGACGGTCACCTCGAAAGTGCCGTCGTCGTTGATCTGGATCGGCACGGCATGTCGGTCGTCCTTGGGCGTGGCATACCAGGCTCCTCCTCCCTGCGCGGGCGTGGTGTACCGTGTCAGCGTGGCCGTGGTGGTCGTCAGCGGGTATTTCTCGGGATGGTGCTCGAACTTGTAGGAGAGTTTTCCCTTGACGGTATATTCCTCCAGGTCGGGAATGTCCGGCAGTTTCATGAAGGTGAAGGCGCAGTTGCAGGAGGAAGCGATGGTTACCGGCTTGCCGGTTTTGTCGAGCAGGATATTGAAGCCTGTCTGCGCCACCGTGCCCCGCAGGGCGTCGATGTGCAGCAGGTATCTGGCGCCGTCCCGGAAGGGGAGGCCTTCCTGTGTCTGTTCATAGGAGTTGCTGTTCCAGACATCCCGGGTCCAGACGACCCGGTTGTTGGAGGCATCGCGGACCTGCAGCCGGTAGACGATTCCTTCGCCCGGCTGCGGCTGGAGCTTGGCGAGGGCCCTGCTCTTGTCTTCCCAACGAAGGAAGAAGTTCTTGGCATTGTTCACCGCCACGGCGTCCGCGGGAATATTCACGGAGACCGTTGTCGCGCTTGGCGAGGTGCCGGCATTCGGGCCGGCAAAGGCTAGATTCGGGTTCAGCGTGTTCCCCAGCAACTGATAAGTCGTGCCGGCGGTCGGGAGCGTGAAGGGCAGGTCGTTCTGACCCTGGTTGCAGTCCGGGCAGTCCGGAACAAAGATGATGAGACCCTCTTCCGAAGGCGGGATTGGATCCCTGGGCGGTACGTCGGAGACGATATCCCCGGGAATGACCGATTTGTCTTTCTGGAAGGAGAACAGGGACGGTTCGCTGTAGCCGTCGTTCTTGAAGTTGGCGGGCGCGGTGCCGATAGGGCTGACTGCCTGCACCACGAACGCGTAATACCGATCCTTGTTCAGCGCGGGATTCGCCGCGGTGTACAGGTAGGTCGGAACGGAGCCTACCATGGTCTCGAAGAACGTCGGATAGGTATTGTTGCGAAGCATGTCGCGGTAATTGGTCCTGGGATTGATCAGTTCGATCATCTTCAACCTGTACTGGGTCTCGGGAGGGGATCCCGGGGGCCGGGTCCAGGTGAACTGGAGAGTCCCGGCCTGCTCAGGCAGAAGTTCGCTGCCGTCATACGGCTGGATGATGATCGGTGGTTCGATCTCCAGCCCCGCTTCCGGAATCAGTTCGCTGACGAGGAAGGGCGGGCTGCAGAAGGATCCCAACGCGAGGCCATCCGGGGTACGTATGTCGAAGCAGAGTTCGTAGCTGCCGTCCGGCAGTCCGGTCCGCTGCAGCTCTTCCATTGCGATCCCTTCCGCGACGGGGTAGCGGAACACTTCATTGATATCGGCTTGGGTCAGCGTGTACGGGGGGAATACCCCTCCCGTTTTTTTGATGCTGACCGATGCGTAACTGTCGCTCGCGATCGTGATGGACTGGTCGGTTTTCCGGATCCGGGCATACAGATGCAGTGTCGCGTCGTCCGAAGGATACTGCATGACGGTGATTGTGCTGCGCACCTTGGAAGCGGAGAAATAGTCCATCAGTTTTTTCGTGTACGGCGGAAGCACCTGCACGGTCTGGTTGATGACGGGCTGGATACCAACGATGGTGAACGGAGGACTGGCGTAGGTGTTCACCTCTTGGTAGTTGTTCGAATTCGACAGTTTGACGAACAGTTTCATGAAGATCCGGTAAGTTCCCGCCGGCAGTCCGTTTCGCTGGACCTGTTCTTTTGTCAAGTAGCGGTATTCCAGATTCGGTTCGCTCATCGCCTCCTGCAGGTCGCTGAACTGCAGCGGCACCGTCTTCGGGAGCCCGGCCAGAATCACATTGCGAGGGCGGCTCGGCCGAAACCCGCCCTTCGTCCCGATGCCCTGCTCCGTTTCAATGTTGGTGATCGACACGTGGACGTAGAAGTCGAGAGACCTGGCGGCATATTCCTGGATGTTCAAGTTGATCAACATCGTTCCGCCGATCTTTCCCGACTTGGAAAAATAATCCTCCAGACGGTTGGTGTACGGCGGCGGGACGGGTTGGACCGTCAGGTTGACGCATTGCTTGAGGAAGTCGTCCTGCGCGAACGCTATCGCGCAGACAATCAGCGCGAAACAGGCTGCGATCAGCCGCTTGAATATGTTGGATTTAGAATGTGAACGCATAGCTGAATTCTCCTCTGGTTTCATGGTAGGACGGGTTGACGGGATTCTTGAATCGGTTGATGATCGCATTGAGATTCAATGCGAGACTATGTTTCGGATGGAAACGGTAGGCTGCATTGAGCATCAAGTTCAGGATCAAGCTGCTGTTCTCATCCATGTCGTTGTACATCACGTTGTTGCCAAGGTTAAGGGACAGCTTGTCTTCGAGGAAGGTCTTCGAGAGGTTGAGGTTCCCCCCGTACATTTTCATATTATAAAATTTGTTGTTCATCGCGATGTAGTTCAGGCCGGTGGAGAGGTTGGCGCGGATCGGAATGAGCCCGAGGTTGTACATGAGCATGGCATTCCAGGTGTCGGTGTCGGTCATGTCGGAGGTCTGCTTGTTTCGGTCGTCGAGCGAGGTGAGACTGAGGTTCAGCATCACCATGTGTGTCATCTTCTCGGTGGCCATGACGTAGCGGGGCATCAGGCTGATGGTTCGGTTGACCTGGAAGACCCGCAAGGTGTCCGTGAGGGACTGCTTGTAGGCGCGCTGGCTGTTGGAGTAGTTGTTGAAGAAGGCGTCGATGCCCCAGTGCTGGTCGATGTTCAGGTTGGCGGAGAAGGAGCCGATGACGCGCTTGGCGCTGTTCTCCTTCTGTTTGTTGAGGTTGTCCCGCTGGAGTCCGAGGGATCCGCGCATCATCAGTTTGTTCTTCAGCAGCGCGAGGGACTGATTGAAGGTAATGTGCTCGATGTCGTTGTTGAAGAAGTAGCTGCCCATGGAGCGGAATCCGGGGTCTATGCGTCGGTATTCGACCATGGAGACAATGCTCGGAGTGAACTTGTAACTGAGGCTGGTCTTGAAAGCCTTGAAGTATTCGCTGGAATTGTTGACGGTGATCAGGTTGCCGGCGAACCGCAGCATGGCGTCGGCGATGCTGTCAGCCGGCGCGAGGGTGAGGTCTTTCGTGTAGAAACTGTAAGATCCGTCGAAAGAGAAGAGCAGTTTCGGAGTGATCTCGAAGCGGGACGTGAGACCGAAGGCGACGTTCTGTTCCGGGGTGGGCATGCCGGGCTGGTGTATGGCGGGATCGAACTGCTTGGTATTGTCCCCGATCCTCAGCACCGAAAGGTCGACGAAGCGGTTCTCGGTTCCGTACCCTACTTTTGCCGCCCATCCCATCCGCGTCATTTTCGGGATGGAATCCGCCATGGCGAGGTCGTAGGTTGAGTTTTGGTTGAATTTTCCATACACGGCCCCGAATCGGAATTTCCCGGGTGTCGCTTCAACCCCGGCTCCGAGGAAGGTGTAGCCGCTGAGGGTGAATTCGGAGAAGGTAAGGTTCCGGTAGCCCAGGTGCACCTTCAGCCATTTGTAGGTCGGGCTGATTCCGAACTGGTTGAAGGGCTGGTAGAAACTTCCCTTCTTGGAGTGGTTGTACCAGGTGAGGGAGAAGGGCATGGAAATGCCGTAGACGGAGATCGTCGCGCTGGCATTGATGCCGTACGAGAACGGAGACTGTCGTTCGGGAATTCCGGATACGTTGTAGAACGACGAAGACAGTCCCAGACTGCCGTTGATCGCGAACGGTTTCTGGTCCTTCAACGTAGAAAGTTCCTGCGCATGCAACGCACCGCAGGACAGCAGCACCATCAAGGCTGTGTAAGTTTTGGTCAGGTGGTTGGTTCTCATGATGTTTTCCGGATTCGGATCATTCGATGAACTCCGTGAGCAGGACGGTGCTCACCAGATTCCCTTTCGAGTTATAGCCCTCGCTTTTAATCGTGCCGATCTCCTTGCTCGTCCAGGACGTGGAGGTGAACGCTTGCTTGCCGATGAGGGGATATTCCGCCTCCACGGTCTGTACGATTTTGGCACAGAGGTATTTTCCGGCCGGCGTCTCCACAGTCTCCGCGTTTTCGAAGCGCCGGTCGAACACCCGGAACGTCAAGGACGGGAGCGTGATGGCGCTTTGACCGGTTTTCATCTTCATGTCGAAGGTCGCGGAGGCCTCCGGCAAGATCTGCCCGGGGGCGAGCCGTTCCGGGATGAGCATCTCCCGTCCGGACACATCCGCCTCGATATCGAAGTTTTGCAGCCGCTGGTCGGCGATCAGGTCGATGAGGTCCACCTGGAAATTGCCGTTGCGGAAGGAGAGTACCGCCGTGCCGGAATTCAGGGTTTTTCCTTTCCGGTCCGTAAATTCCGTCGTCACCGTGGCTTCCACGCGGTTGGCTCCGTGTGTTATTTCATCGATGGTCTGGCGGTTGTATCCTTGTACTTTGCCTTTTCCGTCGTACTGGGTATACACGAGCCGGGAGCCTTTCTTCAGTCCGGTAAAGGGTTTTCCGGCGTTCCACTTCTGGAGGTCGGCGGCGTTCTGCGCTGCGGCGTTGAAAAGGTTTCCCGCCAGGAATAGCAGGATCAAGATCTGAGGGAGTATAGTCTTTCGCATCGTTTTAAAAAGTTAGGTAGAAATACAGTTGGTTTCGAACGCCGGGGNTTTGCTTGTGCGGCGTCCTNTCAANTGCTAAAGTAGGGAAGCCGGAGCGGATTCCCTATGACTTACGTTCCAGATTCTATGACAAATGTTCCAAATGCGCGGTTACGATANGAATTGTTTGCGGTAAGCCGCCGGCGTCATGTNCATTTCCTCCCGGAAGCATTTGCTGAAATAGGAAGGATCCCGGAACCCTGAGGCGTAGCAGGCATCGGCGATGTTGACATCCGGCCGTTTGAGCATTTCAGAGGCGATCCGGACGCGCCTGTTGCGCAAGTATGCCGTGGCGGAAAGCCCGGTTGTCGCTTTCAGTTTTCGGTGCAGTTGGGTACGGCTCATGGAGCAGGCTTCGCAGAATTCGTCCACGCCGAAATCCGGATCGGTGATGCGTCCGGAGATCCCGTCCAGCAGGGAGGCGAACCGGCTCTCGCGGACATGGAGTTCGATCGTCTGGAAACCCGTCCTGGCTGCTTCCCGGTATTTCCGGACGAGGGCGTCCCGGAAGCTGAACAGGTTCCGGATCTTGGCCTGCAGGATCTTGGCATTGAACGGCTTGACGATGTAGTCGTCTGCCTTGCAGGCGAGTCCGCGTTCGATATCGTCTTGTTCGGTAAGCGCTGTCAGCAGAATGATGGGCACATGGCTGGTCCGCACATCTGATTTTAGCGTTTCACAAAGATGAAGGCCGTCGCTGGCGGGCATCAGCACGTCGCTGATGATGAGGTCCGGCACCGTTTCGCGTGCCGTTGCGATGCCTTCGTCCCCATCCTTTGCCGTGAGAACTGTGTATTCTTCTTTCAGAATGTTTTTCAGGAACAGCCGCATGTCGTCGTTGTCTTCCACGACCAGAATGATCTGCGCTTCTTTGTCTTCGTTGTCCGCAACTTCAGGATCGGCTTGCTCGTTTGGAGAAGCAGGGGCTCCCGAAGGCGCGGGCCCCGGCACGAAAGCCTCCTTGTTCACGGGCAGCTTGACGGTGAAACGGATGCGACGGTTCGTGTATTGCATGTCTACGCTGGCATGATAGAGGGCGCAGATCTCCTTGATCAAAGCCAGACCGATCCCCGTTCCTTTGTAGGCTTCGTTCGCTGTGGTGTAGAATCGGTTGAAAATGTGGGATAGTTCATCCTCGGTAAAGTCACGGACAGTGTCGTTTTCCAGGGAGAATTCGTAAAATTTTCCCAGATTCCGGGTTTCAAGGCGGACTTCCCCCTGTTCCGGAGAAAATTTGATCGCGTTGGACAAAAGATTGACCATCAGGATCTGCACGATGTTGGGATCGAACCAGACGGGACCGGAAGGCACGATGTCCCACTCGTATGCAAGGGATTTCTCGGCGGCGGACGCGGCGAAGAAATCGCAGACGTTCCGGAGCGTCTGGGCAAGGTCGTCCAACTGGACATGGATCGTGAATTTTCCCGCATCCAGTTTGGAGATGTTCAGAAGTTGCTCCACCAGAAAAAGCATGTGGTTCGTGTTGCGGAGTACCAGGTTCAGTTCGCTTGCTGCGTTCGGATCCTTGTTGTGGTCGATCAAATGTTCGACAGGGGTTTTGATCAAGGTGAGGGGCGTGCGGAATTCGTGCGAGATCTCAGTGAAGAAACGGGTCTTCATATCGTTCACCTTTTTCAGTTCCTTCGCCAGCAGACGCCGGTTCCGCTCCCGGTAATAGAGGAAGATCGAAAGGACTCCCAGGATGAAGATCACGAGGAAGAAGAGGCGTTTCTGGTCTTTCTTCGTTTTCTCCGTCAAGATCATTTCCGCTTCCAGCAGGCTGATCTGCAGGGCTGCCTGGCGGCTCTTGTAACGGTTCGCGAGCTCCAGAATCCGCACCTCGTTGTTCTTCGCCAGCAGACTGTCGTGGTAGGTCATCATCAATTTGCTGGCCGCAAGGGCTTCCTCCGGTCGTCGCTGGGCCTCGCGCAGTTCCGCAAGCATCCCGTAGGCTGTGTACAGGTCTTCGTAGGAATCGAGGATGTGCGCAAGTTTCAGCACTTCGTTCAAATGTGTTTCAGCCTCGTCCATCCGGCCGTTCTGCATGAGGGCACTGCAGTAGGAAATCTCCATTTCCGCGCGGTGGTACGCATCCTTCGAGTCGCTCAGCAGATTGGCTGCTTCTTTGATCAGACCCAAGCCCAACCGGGTCTTTCCCTGTTTCAGGTAGATTTCGCCGATCGCTTTCTTGCAGATTGCGGTGCCGATGTCGGACTGGATGGATTCGTTCTCTTGCTGGGAGAGTTGGTTGTAGTGGAGGGCGCTGTCAAGCTGCTCCTGCATATAGAAGGTTTTGGCGATGTTCGCGTAATTCATCGCTTTTCCGAGAGGGCTATTTAGTTCTATTTCAATCTGCAGGGACTGCTCGAGGTAGGTGCGGGCTTCTTCCGGCTTGTCCAAGGCCAGAAAAATGTTTCCAAGCCCATTCATGGCCACCGCTCGGCTTTTGCGGTACTCCGGGTTTTCGCCGCAGAGCTCCATGGCGGAATAGTGATAAACCGAAGCTTCCGAATAGGATCCCGTTCTCCGAAGGTCTGTTCCGAGGTTGTTCAGGGCATAGATCTGCCCGCTGGTGTCCCCATGCTCCTCGGCCAGGTTCAGGGCTTCGAAATGCTTTTGCAAGGCTTCCCCGTAGCGGGATTCGTTCCGCAGGTTCGTTCCTTCCCCGTTTAACCGGCGGATTACGATTTCGATCGAATCCCGGGCTTCGTTCGCCTGCTGAAGGGTCTTGCCTGCCGTACCTCCGCTCCGCTGGAAGCAGGAGATAAACATCCCTTGCAGGACAAGGAGGCACACTGCGGCTTTGCCGAGAAGAAAACCCTGGTGTCGCATGATCCGTAGTATTAGCGAGTGGTTATTCCAAAGATAAAAAGAATCCCGAAAACACGAAATAGTACGCGAATCACTTTCGACCGCTTTCACAAATTTGCGTTATGAATATTTTGAAATATCCGTGATTTTCGGATATATTTGTAAAATTGATGAATGATCACGAATCATGAGTAAGAAAAGTACAATAACACGGAATTGGCCGCGGTACCTCCTTCAGTGGGGAACACTTGCGCTGCTTATATTCTTCCTCTCCGGCCTGGCCGGGAAGATCTTCCAGAAGTCCGCCGAGGTGAATCCGGAGGCATACTGCCCGTTCGGAGGTATCCAAGCGCTGACCACCTATGCGGTTCGGGGTTCTCTGCCCTGCAGCATGACCACGCTGCAGATCATGATGGGAATCGCCCTGCTGGTCGGAATCATTCTCTTCAGCAAACTGTTCTGCGGCTATCTCTGCCCGGTCGGAACGGTGCAGGATCTGCTTTCGAAACTTCGCAAGGGTCTCAAGATCAAAGAACTGAGCATCCGGAACGGCTCCGTGCTCGATAAAGCGCTGCGGATTGTCAAGTACCTGCTGCTTTTCTGGATCGTGTATATGACCGCAACCTCCAGCGAACTCTTCTGCAAGAACCTCGACCCGTACTATGCCGTAGCCACCGGGTTCAAGGGTGAGATCACGCTCTGGATGTCCATCGTCACGATTGCGGTGACCCTGATCGGTGCTTTCCTTGTGGATCAGTTCTGGTGCCGATACATCTGCCCGCTTGGCGCGGCTTCCAACACGTTCAAGTTCTGGCTGTGGATCGCCGGACTCTTCGCCCTCTGGTTCGTTCTCAACAAGATCGGCTTGGCCCTGCCTTGGTTCGTCCTGCTCGGGTTGTTCTGCTTGATTGGCTACCTGCTCGAAGTCTTCTGTGCAAAACCCAAAATGCAGATTCTGCACATCGTAAAAGATGATGCCGCTTGTACGGACTGCGGGCTCTGTACGAAGAACTGCCCGTACCACATCGATATCGCCGCCTGCAAGGGCAAGGTGAACCACGTGGACTGCACCCTCTGCGGAGAATGCGTCGCATCCTGCAACCGCGATGCGCTCCGGGTGGGCGTAACGAAGAAATCGGACAGCAAGAAGGTCTGGAAGATTGTCTCGGCTTTGCTGACGGTGCTGCTGGTGATTCTTGGATTCTGTGTCGGAAATATGTTCGAACTGCCGACCATCAACGAGACCTGGGGTGAACCGAAGGAAATCGAGACGGTTGAGGTGAAGAATCTCCGTTCCGTCAAGTGCTACGGCAGTTCCATGGCCTTCAAGGCACGGCTCGAACGGATTGCAGGCACCTGCGGCGTCAAAACGTATGTCGGCAAGCACCGGGTGATCATCAGTTACGACCCGACCGTCATCACCGCCGAGAAAATCCAAGAAGAGATCTTCGTGCCTTCCAAGTTCAGGGTTAACCCCTTGGATCCTCAGGCAGCCGACAGCATCAAGGTCGTCACCATCCGTACCGAGAAGATGGGCGACAAGACCGACCTCAACTACCTGGGCCTGCAGATGCGTCTGACGGGCAAGAAGATCTACGGTCTCGAGAGTGAATATGACTGCCCGCTCATCGTGCGGGTCTTCATGGATCCGACCGAGAACCTCGACAAGGCCTGGTTCAAGGAGATCGTGGAAAAGAAGGTCCTGGCGATGCCGGTCCACGGGGGCGGTGTCAAAGAGACTCCGGTGGATTATGATTTCGTCAAACTCGAGGACGGAGAGCGTTTCGTGCCGATCGCTGACTACCTCAACAGCATGTTCGATCCTTTCCAGGCCGAATACAGGGGCAAGTACCCGACGGCCGAAGGGGACACGGTGATCCGCAAGCGCGCGGAAGTCTACGAGGGAGAGCCGCAGTTCATCTACGAGATTGTCGACCGGAACTATGAAAAGCCGATTGTCTTGCGCGCGCTTCCGTTCCTGTCCAATCATATTTCCAGGGAAGAGGGGGTCATCGGGACGTACCTGAGGCTCAACAAAGACCTGCTGCCGTCCCTCCAGATCCGTTATGCGGCTCCGATGACCGAGGCTCGGCTCTGGGAACTGATGACGATGGACAAGTGGACCATCACCTACTCCGCTGACGACGTCCGCGTGGAGAGCGCCCGTCTCGAATTCGACACCCCCGGAACCAGTTATCCGATCGAGTAGCTGATCAGTATTCCGCCCCATACGTTTTGATAAACCTTGTCGGAGCGGTAAAACCGTATTAATTTTTCAAACGAAAAGAACGATATGAAAAAAGCATTGTTACTGATGACTGTGGTCGCCCTGGCATGGGGCTGCCGCACCGTTGCGCCCCCTGAGGAAGGGGCTGCTGTTGAGTCGGGCACGACCTATGTGTATGATGTGCTGAAGCCCTATGTCGATAGCGGCGAATTGCCCGGTGCAATCAGCATCCTTTACAAAGATGGGGTTCAAGAGACCTGTTGCATCGGCTATGCGGACGTGGCCGCAGCGCGCCCGATAACGCTTGACAACCCCTATATGCAGTGCTCCCAGACCAAAGGATTCTGCGGTGTCACCATCGCGAAACTCGTCGAGGAAGGCAAGATCGGGCTGGATGACCCCGTGTCGCAATATCTGCATGAGTTTGATCGACTCTGGGTGCTTTCTGAACAAACCGAGGACACCAAGGTGCTGAAGAAAGCGAACAACGTACTCACGATCCGCATGTGTCTCAATCACACCGGAGGCTTTCCGTTCGAAATCAGCGCGAAGCGCAGCGATGTCCGAGGAGGCGGCTGGTCAGGCGGCGCGCCCTTGAGACAGACAGCGACGATTGCTGCCAGTTCTCCCATTCTGTTCGAGCCGGGTACGAGTGTGACGTATTCCAACACCGGAATCGACATTGGCGCGGCGATCGTCGCCGAGGTCACCGGGATGAAATGGGAAGAGTATCTTCAGCAGGAGGTCCTTGACCCGCTCGGGATGACCTCTACGACTTTTTGGCCGACTGACGCGCAGATAGCGGATAAAATCGAAATGTATCATTACGTGAAAGGCGAGCCGGCGGAGTGGGTTCTCGAGAGCGGCAACCAACAGCGTCCCTACAATGACTCCCACGTCTTCGCATCGGCCGGTGCCGGCCTTTGGACAACGGCCCGGGACCAATTGAAGTTCTACAAGATGCTGATGAATCTCGGCGTCGGCGACAATGGCACCCGGATTCTCAAGGAAGAAACGGTGAAGAATCTCCTCGCGGTCTCAACCCGCCCGGAAGGCATGGAAGGATATTCGTTGGGTCTCAATGCCCCTGCAGTAGATTCGGAAGATGCCTGGTTCGGCCACGGCGGCGCCTTCGGTACCCAATGCACGGTCAACTGGTACAAGAAACAGATCAAAATGTGGGTCATCCAGTCCGATGGTGGACCCCAGCCCTGGAATAAAGATCTTTTGAACGCCCGGCAGGCCTTTTTTGATTCTGAGTTTGACGTCGATGTAATCAACGTCTCCTACACCAACCGCGCAAAGTAGAAACGGATTTTGCAGCTCTCGATTTCAGGCCGGACAATGCCTGACTATTCGAACATCTTATAGACTGCGTCCAGATACGTAGTATAGGTGTTTGTATCTCCCCACATGCTGATGTAGTAGAGGATGACAAGGTCATTTTCCGGGTCGACAAGGTACTCGGTGCCCGCTGCGCCTGCCCAACGGAAACTGGACGATGACATCTGGGGGACTTTCTTCTTGTTCGGATTCCCGAACAGTTCGAAGCCGATGCCGAACTGGAAGCCTTCGCCTCCGCTGTTCACCTCAGGAAGTCTGTTCTGGAGCATAAGGTCCACAGTTTCCTCCTTGAGGATGCGGTGGTTGTTGAACGCTCCCTTGTTGAGCATCATCTGGCAGAACTTCGCATAGTCCTCGATAGGGCCGTAAAGGCCGTATGTGCCGCCGGCGTAGGTCTTAGGCCCCTCGAATATGGAACGCGCGCCGAAAAAATTGTTAACCACAAAATCGTCACCATCTTTCCGATAGGTCTTCACTACGCGAGGAAGCAGGGACATGTCGTCATAATAGTATGCGGTATAGTCCATCCCGAGAGGCTCGAAAATGACCTCCTTAAGGTATTCCTGGAGTGTTTTGCCGGTCACGATCTCGATAAGGTAGGCGATGACGTCCATATCGTAGTTGTAGTTCCAGTCTGAACCTGGCTGGAACCCTAGAGGATATTCCTTGTTTGATTCTACAACATTTCCGACGGTGCTGCGGTCGACAACCGGCCTGTCTGTAAGAGATCTGAGATATCGGTTGGTGTTGGGAGCCAGATAGCCCGAAGAATGGCAGAGGAAGTCGCCGACCTGAGCAGGGCGCTCAGCCTCGACCATTGTCCACTCTCCTGTTTCTTCGTCAAAGCCCGTGATGACCGTGTCGGAGAATCCGGGTATCCATTTGCTGATGGGGTCGTCGAGTTTGACCAGTCCCTGTTCGTACAGCGTCATGAATGCTACCGCCACGATGGCTTTTGTCTGGGAGAAGAGCACATAGATGTCGTCAATCTCGGCAGGGGCCATGGTTTCAAGGTCTTTGTGGCCGAATGACTTCTCATAGACGACATTGCCCCCTTTTGCCACGAATGCCGTGACGCAAGGGACTTTCTTGTCATTGACAAAAGATTCAAGTGTAGCTTCGAGATTGGCAATGCTCTCTTTGCTGACACCAAGCATTTCAGGGTCTATGCCCTTGGTAAACTCCTGCGGAACCCTTTCTTTGGCGCAGGAAGCCATAACCGCTAAAAGCGAAACGGCAATGATAATTTTCTTCATGATTTCTGTATTTAATCGTGAGTTTTAATTTGAATGACAACGACTTCCGAAAACAAATATAGTAATAATTTTTATTCTGACAGTCTGGTGAATCTCGCGATTCTCTCACGGACGATTCTAAGGTAATAGCGCTTCATCTTGTCATTCAGGAAACTGCGTCTGACTAGAGCTTCGGCAGTTTCCGGCAACTGCATGTAACGGTCAAGTATCCTGTTGACCCGTGGCTTCACGATACCGATGCGTTCACCGATTCGCTCGAAGTCGAGCCGGCACGGATGCCCGGTATTGACATAAACATCGCTTCTTTCTATATTCGGGGACAGACCTCCGTCAAGCCCTAAGTCTTCAGAAATCGTTCTCGTCAATTCTGAGAGACCGGCAGATCACGCTGCGGTTGGCACCCTCCGGAAGCATATTCGTGAAGAAAGGGAATAGACGATCGGACTCGAAGGCCTCTGTCATCTTCATAAAAATCAATTATCCAATCAAAGCGCTCAGGTCTAGTTTGAATTCAGTCAAAGTGTTCTCTCTCTTTTTGAAGAACATGATCATATAGATAGGAAGATTCACTACTGACCCATCCACGGTAAGATTGTCGTTACAAAGGACGTATCCTTTATCAATTTGATAATTCTTTACCTTCATCACGTTGTCAAGCGCGTTATGGACATAGTAGTCTTTCCCGGACTTGACTTCAATCGGAACAATTCCGCCTTGACCGTCATCCAGGACGAAATCAATTTCACCAAGTTTCTTGCTGTTGAAATAATAGAGAGAATAATCCTTACAAGTTAGTTCCTGCGCAACGAGATTTTCATACACCGCGCCATAATTAATATTGAGTCTTCCGCTTAGAATATCCATCTGGATTCCTCCGGCATACTGGTATGCGAGTAGTCCGACATCACTCTGAAACAACTTGAAAAGGTTCCTTTCTTCGTTCAGTCTAAGAGGAGGGCAAGGCTCTGTTACATTATATGCCGGAAGAGCCACTCCTGCTTTCTTGAGCCATACAAAGCTGTTCCGGTAGCGGCTAAACTTGAAGTGCTCATTCAACCTCTTTAAGATGAATCGTTTGTTCTTCGCGTTTAGTTCTGAAGGAATGAGATCAAAGATCTCGTCCAGGTACAATTTTTCATCAGGGTCGTATTGCGCGATGTCTCTTTTGTAGAGGTTTATGATCGCGCGTTGCTCGGCGACAACTTTCTGAATATTATTGGATTCAAGGTAGGTATTTACTGCCTGAGGCATTCCTCCGACTATCTGATATAAGCCAACGACCGACATCATTTGCCTATGAACCACCTCATCGACGGGCCTCTGATTGTCAAAAGCCGCCTTCAATTCATTCAGTACTAAATCAGATACACCGATAGCCTTTGAGAACTCTTTCAGACTGAGCGGGTACACATTCTGAATGTCCATATAACCTACGGGCTCTGAACGCAAGTTCTTCAATTCTACACCAAGGAGGGAGCCTGTTAGACCATACCTGTAACTGCCTTCTTCAACCAGGAACTTTATTTGCGTCACCGCTTCCGGACACATCTGGACCTCATCAAAAAGAATCAGAGTCTCTCCGGGCACCATTTCTTCTTTTGTGAAGGCAGACAATCTGAGTAATATCTGTGCTGCATCCTTCGCATTCTCAAAGATTGAAACAGCCGATGGCGTTTTGATGAAGTTGATCTCGATGTAGTGCTTAAAGGAGCGTTTTGCTAGATTGCGGAATGCATAAGTCTTACCGACTTGCCTGGCACCGATGAGCAAGAGCGCTTTACGATTGCTCTCAACATAAAAATTGTCCAAGAATGTGTCCAGTTCGCGCTTGATCATATCTTTGTCCGTTTATTCCATACAAATATGATATAATTTGTCCGCTTTTCCAAGAGTTTTTGGACGTATTCTGTCCGTTCATGCTGAAAAAGGTGATGATTATCTCAAGAACCTCCTTATAATCTTGGCGGCGAGGCCGCTGTAAATGATCTGGATGGGACCGCCGGCTACGGGCTGCCAGAATTTAACCATGTCCGTAAGATCATTCGGAAACGCGTATGTCGGAAGACCGAATCCCCAGTCAATTTCGCATGCGCGGAATTTGAGCAGGTTGTTGATATAGATCGTGCCGGGATTGGAGTTGTTCATGTCCGAAGGGTCGAAGAGGAAGTAGGGGAGACGGTATCCGGATGCGCAGACCGAGAGTCTCAGCATTTCCTCCGGCGCCTCTGATGTAACGAAGCGCTTTGTCTCGCTTGCTATCTCCGCGGCAAGACTCCCTACGCTCTGCGACAGTTCATAGTCGCCGCCGATCTGATACGCCTGTGAAATGTTCCCCATGAAGTCGGCATCAATCCCCTTGAACCTGTCTCTCATATCCACGACGGTGATATACTTGAAGCTCTTGTGCTTCGGCAGCTGTGCGTACAGTTTCTGCGCGGCAATCGCACTTAGCACGCCGTGTGTGCCGGCGCCGCTTTCTTTGCGGAGCGCTGCGATTTCCTCTTGGGGTACCTCAATGCTGACCGTTTCCTTGACGGCATTATTCTTGGCGAGGTTCCAGAGCATCTTCAACGCCTGCTTTCCGCCAATCTTTACCCAGCCTTGCTCAATCACCCTGGCGATCGTTTCTTCCTTCGACCATGCGTCCGGAGAGGGGAGGAGGCTCTGGTCAAGAATCATCGGGGTGATGTCCGCGCCTTTGCTCAATTCTGCCCATTGTCCTACGACTCTGTAAAATGTAGCAGCGTCCATCAGGGCATGGGCGGCTTGTACGTAGAGCGCAACGCCATCGCTGAGCTTCGCCAACGCAACTGTGAACGGCTGCGCTTTTCCGCTCTTGAAGCCCTTTGCATCATACGGTTTCACAAGAGACCATGCGAGTCGAGGGTTGCCGCAGACATCAGCGACCCGATGTCCTTGCGCATTGATTTCCTCGAACGGGATCGTACCGACAGCGGTATCTTCCCAAATCACAGCCTTGGTCTCGGGGTCATACTTTCCTGTAAGATATGGGTAGGTGGTCGCGATCTTGGCAAGCGCGCTCTTAAGCTTCTCCGGCTCGGGCATTTTCTCATACACCCAAGCTCCTTTTATCGTCATCCCCAATGTGAATAGATCTATTGGAGAAAGTTTCCAAGTCTTCATGTTCAAAGAAAATTTTCGTCAATCGAGTTTGATAAAGTGTATCGGCAAAGTTAAGGTTTTTTGCGCTAGTATTAAACAATACGGCACGACCCGGAGGTCATGTCTCACGAATCATCTTGATGGCAGATTCGCCACGATTCTTTCTACATTCAACATGGTACCACGCTTGGTAGAACTTTTGCGGATAATATACCTTTAGCCATGCCATTCGATACGCTGTTGCACAATATGCGGCGGAATGAGCTTCGAGAAATGCATGCTTCCCTTGTTCAAGCAAATACTTCCAGCATAATTCCATTTCGTCCTCGGGAATAGAGCCGGACATTTCGCCATTCAATACTCTTAACTTCAACGAGTTTATTATGCCATATTTGTTGTTCGGTATGGCTTTCCTCAATAAATCCGCATCCTCTTTTGAAAGCCCAAGTTTGCAAGCAATGATCAATAGTTGTTCTTGGTAAATTAGAACGCCATAGGTGTCCTGCAAATATTCCTCAAAGATTGGATGAATGCACTTGATCGCATTGTGTTTCTTAAAATAATCGCATCCTTCAATATAGTATGGGATGCTATGTATTGACCCTGGCCGATAGAGTGCATTCAATGCGACCAACTGGCGGAATTCTGTCGGCTTGAGTTGCTTCAGCCAGTCTTTCATTCCCGCAGACTCGAACATAAATATTCCGGAAGTATCTCCTTTTGAGAAGATTTCGAACACTTTTGGATCTTCGTAAGTGTCCGGAATCCGAATACCTTCGGATGCTTCTTTCATGATGTCAAGACTCCATAGCCGAAAAACGTTGATATATCGCGGTCCGTTTTCAAGGAAGAAATCGCCATCATATTGGCTTTTATAATCATTCTGTTCTTTGCCATTGCCTCCTGTTAAACAAAGTGGCACATACAAGTTCAAAGGTGTTTTTGAAAGAACGATTGCACTGGAATGCGTTCCGATCCGTGATATTGTCCCTTCCAACAGTTTCGCAGTTTGAATATGTTCCAAGGGGATATCTGGATTCCTCTCAGAATCATCAATCCCATAGGTTTTCAAAGTATCTTTTTGAGCAGATCTCTCAGAACGGCAGGCGAACGTTGATACCCTGCACACGTGCATTTTGCCGTATTTCTTCGCAAGGTAATCAAATGCATGGTTGAAACCTTTTTCATCAAGGTCCAAATCGACGGTTATTTGTGAGGAAATATTTTTATAAGATGGAATATACCTCTCGAAAAGAAGGGAATACTTGACGGGATTAAAATCAGTAATATGCAGGACATAGTTCAGATATGAGGATGCAGCAGCGCCTCTGCCTATCCCTATCATACATCCTATTTCGCGAAGAGCCCTGACCAAGTCCCATGTAACAAGAAACTGATTCGTGAGATTATGGGATGCGACTTCCAACAATTCAAATTCCAGACGTTCCTTTTCTTCCTCGCTCCATTTACCGCCGGTTCGTTCTTTCAGGCCTTCAAACGCCAGATGCCTGAGATATTGAATGGGGGAGTGGAAAGTGTCGGGGATAGGATAATCCGGCCATTGCCCTTCTCCGTTTATGTCGATTTTCTGTATTTTCTCTACTATCATACCGGTGTTGAAAATCACTTCCGGATGATCGTGGAATATCTCTCTCATCTCTTCTTCAGACTTCAGGTACTCTTCGCCTGTGTATGAGAATCGATTCGGATCGTCCATTTGGATATTTGTGTTGGCGCATAGCATAACATCGTGTGCGACTGAATCCTCTTTTGAAACAAAATGGACATCGTTGGTGGCAACTACCGGGATTCCCAACCTTTCACCGAGAGAGAATATTTCCGCATTCGCTTTTTTCTGTTTTTCAAACACATCTCCTTTGTAGCCGGGTTTCTTTGATTTATGCTGCGACACTTCCAGATAGAAGTCCTCTTCGAATACGTCCCGATACCGGCAAGCCAGCCTTTGCGCTTCCTGCAAATCACCCGAGAGAATCGCTTGAGGGATTTCACCACCGATGCATGCGGAAAGAGCAATCAGCCCATCGTGGTACTGCTCCAACGTGTCGTGGTCCACCATCGGCCGTTTGTTCATTCCCTCCGTATTTGCGATGGTTACCATTTTTACAAGATTCCGATAGCCTTTCTCATTCTTTGCCAGCAGGACTAAATGAGATCTGTCACCTGATTGCAAAGATCTTTTATCAAGAAGGTTTCCTTTCGTAACGTACATTTCACAACCGATAATTGGCTTTATTCCAGGGTGTTTCTTTGCGGCTTTGAGGAATTCCGGGACTCCGCTCATTGTCCCGTGGTCGGTGATGGCAAGACACCTCATTCCATATTCTTCCGCTTTATTGAATAGATCCTCAATTCTGGACATCCCGTCCAGTGTTGAATACACCGTGTGTACATGGAGATGCGTAAAACTCATAATATAACAAGCGTTTTGATTTCCGGCAGCAAAGGTATTGGCCGCTTCCGCAGAAATTAGGCGGATGTAAAAAATGTGGCAAAATTTCGATAACGCTACTTTTTTGCCGAAGCCCCATATATCTTTGCCGAAAGTATTGCTAACTTTATCACTGCAAGCAAGCGATACCACAACTAGAACGAATCAGTAATGGCAAAGAATTATTTCAAGAGATATATATGGCTTTTGGAGACACTCCAGAGCAGGGGCCGTCTCACTCTCAAGGAACTTCAAAACCTTTGGCTGCGCAGTTCCGTCAATGACGAGGGAAAAGAGTTCGCTCCGAGAACATTCTCCAATCACATTCAGTCCATTGCCGACATCTTTGGCATTGAGATCGCCTGTGATCGCAGGGATAACACATATTATATCGACAACGAAGATGAGATCGGTGGGAATGAGGTGAGGAATTGGATGCTGGAGGCGCTCAGCCTGAACAGTCTTCTGAACGAGAGCGCAGGGCTAAAAGACCGCATCATCTTTGAGAATGTGCCCTCAAGCCAGAAGCACCTCACGACCGTAATTCAGGCAATCCGCGACAAGAAGGTTCTCAATGTAACGTACCGGAGCTATCGCAAACCGGCACCTGAAGAACTTGTCCTCGGGCCGTATTGCCTGCGTGAGTTCAAGAAGAGATGGTATTTATATGCCCAAAAGGCAGAAGATGCTGAACCGCATATGTTCGCCCTCGACAGGATTCAGAGCATTGAAATCGGCAAGGCGAAGTTCGTGCTTCCAAAGAAATTCAACGCGCATGAATATTTTGCCGGCATCTATGGCGCAAGGGTATATCCTGACATGAAGCGGGAAACGGTCATTCTCAAGGTTTCAGATACGCAGGCAAAATATTTCAAGTCTCTGCCTCTGCACAAGTCACAAGAGATTGTTGAGAAAGATTCGGAATACACGACCTTCAAATACTTTCTTACCCCGGACTACGACTTTAAGCAGGATGTCCTTTCGTTCGGAACGAGCGTTGAGGTTTTGAAGCCGGAGCATCTCAGGAAGGAAATGGGGGAGATTATTAGTAAACTAAATAGTAAATACAATGGAATGCAATGATTTTATTAGAGTTCTAAAGAGTACGGCAGTTTCCCTCATGAAGGCTTACTCGGACAATTGTGAGCCTAAAAGTGGGGAGATTGCGGTTTTCGACAGTTCATACTTGCTTGTCTTTCCGAAGAAGAGGGACGGGACACTACGAATCAGTGAGCAAGAATTGAGATTTGAATTCATTCATCAACTTCTGATTGACAAGAAAAAGTGGTGGTATTCAATTGAAACGCCCACAATGGGAGCATATAAAGGATTCGCCGCAGGAGATCCGGAATGCACAGCTGAACCCGGAAAAGAATCATCAATCGGGCAATCCGGAAAAGTTGATACCGTTATCTTTGACAAGACGGGCAAACGAACTGCTTTGATTGAGTTCAAGGCGAACAACCCCAAGAAGGAAGATTATTGGAAAGATTTCGTCAAAATGAATCATGAAGGAGTTCCCAATAATTATTTTGTTCAACTGCTTGAGTCTGCGGACCGAGCTACATTCAAAAACATAGAGGGAAAGTTGGACGGTGGGAAAGAAACTAAAAATGATAGGAAAATTAATAATGCAAAGTTCTACTGTATAGTTCTAAAAAAAGGAGGTCCGAATCACAAAGACCTTGGAATATACTCCTATGATGGAAAATGTCTTGAATCTACCAATTGAGATTTTAGATAAGGGCCTTGGTAGTCCTGAGATCTTGAATTAACTTTGTATTGAAAGCGAAACCAAGGTATCATTTTTGGGACATATTCACATCTTGGCTAGAGGGACAATTTCAAGTGGATACACAAAATTCATCAATATCACACAATTATGAAACCATTCATTATCAAGAATAAATTTGGAAGAGTTCTTTCTGACATTGAGTCATGGAAAACCGGCTTTATTGAGGTAAAAAAGGAGCCTAGGCATTGGAGGCCCGATTACAGCGCTCACTCTCTTGGCGTATTTTTCACTGAAGGGAAGGAGAAAGATCAATGCTCAAATGGCCAAAGATGGGTTGAAGGTCTCGTGGAAAAAATAACAGGACACCCATTTTTGTTCGGAGAAGCAGAGATAAAGCATGCAAGCAAGGTTGATACTTACCGTGGTGGGCAAAGAATGCAGGACTTATCTATTTGGGGTGAATCTGACGGGGCATCAGTTTTCATTGGTATTGAAGCAAAAGTCTTGGAGTCATTTGACAAGAAAGTGGTTGAATTATACAATGAATTATTCAACGAGTCTCTTGAATATAATGAATATAAACAGAAGAATCCTCGTAGTATGAAAGATAAGAGAATCGAAAACCTTGTCGCAAGATTTTTCCCAGGCAAATTACCTACTGACGATACCATAGGCGATTTTAGATATCAGTTGCTACATTATATTGCGTCATCTCAGCAGGAGGGCATAACACTGAAGGAAAGCAGAAAAAGGCTTGGAGAACGGGTTACACCTGATATTGTTATTCTTCCTGTTATTGTATTTAGGACTCCTCATTACTACGAGGACAAGAAGCAGGCTGAGGACAACAAGAACGATTATCTCACATGCTTAGGCGCTATTGGATTCAAGAAGGATGACTCATTGAGCTATAAGGGGACTGATGTGTTTGTTTTAGAAGCCTCATATCAATCAGTGTATTCGGTATACGCGGAAATTGATATTTAATTCTACCTCTGCCACTTTTTTGCCGAAGGTTGCCGTAATTTTGCAGTCGAAATCACAAACGACGCAATAATATGGATGAAATTTTTGAAAGAATCCCGCAACTTGAAAACAAAATCTACGTCATCGGCGGTCCGCGCGAACAGGCCCTGGAGGAGGCGTTGACCCTGATCCTCAGCATCACAGACAAGCACTTCCTCGCTACAGAGTTCTACTGTCTCAAAAGCACCGAAGAAGAAATCAGAACAAAATACGAAAGAGTCGCCGCCGACTCCGGCTTCGGCAGGGGAAGCCGTGCCGATTTTCGCACCCAGAAGAACGGAGATGTAGACATAATCAATAAAAAAATCCGGGCCTCTTACAGCCGCCGCTTTGTCCGCCTGGTCTTTATAGACTCCCTTGAGTCGATGCACCTCAAAGGAAAAGAATTCAACCGCCAGGAAGTTCTGGAACGTCTCACCTCCTGCAACCCGGTCATCGTAGTCTCTGACGAAATCGCCCCCTCCGGCAGCGACGGAGGGCAATATGAGTCGAACGGTGTGACGCTATCGCTATCAATCAAGTAAAAATAACTACATCGTAAAATGCGTCAGCTTAGTTAAGGTTTTTTGCGCTATTATTAAACAATACGGCACGACCCGGAGGTCATGCCGCATTAAGTATAGACCGCTTATTGTCAATAAGTTATAGCATGCACGGAGTATTGTTCTTTTAGAACTTGTACAAGAGGCCAACGGAAATGTCACCTAATTTTACGATGTTGGATGCGTTGACATTGAATCCGACATTGTAGAATTCATTTGGCACAGTTGGGTCGCTGGTGTCTACAATGGTATACGTGCAGCCAAAAGACAAAAGATTGAGCGATGAATACAGGACAATATGCTTTGTCGGCTCGTATGTTAGCATCGGGACAACGCCGAGTCCTACTGTAGTAGCGCCGATGTCGTCGTCGGAAGTAAGCATCTTGTTGAACTCAGCGCTCCCTTCAAGCCAGAAACCGAATCTGCGGATATCGAGGCATTTGTATCTGACATAAGGATTGATTCCGGCGACAAGCAAAGCCTCGTCGGAGGAAATAGTCGTATTGCCGACAGTAACGGAAACCTCATCCTTGCTGGAGGTCATAGCATTGAATGTCAACTTGGAACCGACCATCCACCTCTTACCGATCTGGAATCCCAATTCAGGGCTAAGCATAAGCGATGCGACATGATTATCCTCGTCAAACGTTCCGACGAGATTGATTCCAGCATCACCACCTAAATAGAAACGTGTCTGGGCGTTTGCTCTGAAGGCGCTCGAAAACATTGCGCTGAACGCAATCACAATAATAAAATGTATCCTTTTCATTTCTTTCGCATAAAAATATCTCCCGTTTTTGCGGAACAGGGGTGCAAATATAGCAATTAATATTCTCTTAACGTCCGGAAAAGAAAGGGCTAGGCAGCCCGTCCGGCTATTGAATTGTTTTTACCATCCCTATTGATCAGTATTTACATGGAAAAGGAAGGAATAATTCTTTTTCTGTGTAAAAAATGTAGCCTCCTTGGTTTTCATTGCGTAAAGTTCACGATAGAGGCCGAAGCAGATATAACGCAGGTCTTCCGTGACCGGGGCAGGTTCGCGATGCGGGCTGCGATCATTTCTCCGTGTCCGAAACAGTTTGATGACCAGCATCTTCCTAGTTTTCACCCTCGTCTTCTGGGTGCGAATTCAAAATCCAAATGCAACTCTTGGGCAAGCGATTGACAGTCAGTTTGATTCGCCGTAGGAGGGCTTGTCTCGGGAGCGAGGAGAGCCCATTGC
>JGI24711J26586_10000964_pt1 | contig 22465 bp, 19 predicted proteins | sample BioPla3DNA1_FD_26586 | JGI IMG/M metagenome (IMG submission 26586)
CCNAGGATATGGTATATATGATGGATTTGGTAATGATTGAAGGTTTGGTTTTTTAAGTCATGAGCGAAGCGAATTTTCTTGGAGCTAATTAAACAAGGTTTAAAACTAGATTTATTTAAGAAAATTATTAATGATATAAAATTAGAAGATATAGTAGGAGGGATAAAAGTGATTTTATATTCGATAATTCCTGTAGAGGTGGTTTTTAGAAGCGACAATTATTTAGAGGAATATAATTTTATTGAAGTAGAATATGAGGGAGAACGAATAGAAGTAATACAACTACAGGATAATACTTATAAGGTAAATAGGTTAATAAGTACATCACCAAAGATGTACTTAAATCCAAAGTTAATGCCGGGTAGTATCATTGAAATAGGCTTATAGAAAAAAAAACGAAAGTATGTTATATTAATTGGGTAGTATTTTTCACATTTATGTGGGGGTGTCAAATTGAGAACCAAGAAAATACAAAAGAAGAAGTATAAGAAAAAGCAAAGTGGTATTTTTAAATATAACCATGAGATTATTGGAATACTAATGCTTGCTTTTGGAGTACTAATTTTGCTAGGTATTTATATAAAGGGTTCAATAGGAATCTTTGGGGAATCGGTAAAGAGTTTTATTTTAGGTTTTACAGGTCCTGTTGGATTTATTATACCACCTATCTTAATTGTGTACGGAGTGCTGGTGATTTTCAGGAAAAATACTGTGGGTGTAAATACTAAGATTTTATATATTTCTGTACTTATGATGTTAATAGCAGCATTGATACAGACTGGCTTTTATAGAGAAGAAGAATATATTAATATGAGCATTATGAATTACTTACAAAAATTTTACATCGATGGTACGGATTTAAGAGGCGGGGGTGTATTTGGCGGAATAGTTAGTATTCCTTTTTTGTTGATGTTTCAAAACCTAGGTACTATTATTATTCTTAGTACTATAGCTATTATTGACATAATTCTTTTGACCAATATTTCAGTTGCAGGTATATTAATTAGTATAAAAAATGCTTTATTTAATACATTTAGTAAAGCAAGGGAAAGTATTAGGCTTTCAGAAGATAAAGAAAGTGAGTCTGAATTTGAGCCGGATATTGTAATGAACGGTAAAAGAATTGAGAAAAGTAAAGTGCTCGATTTTAGTTCTAAAAAAAGTCCAAATGATACCAAAAACGATAAGAGCAAACCCAATAATCAAATGGGTGAAGTAGTAAAGATTGAGTTTAATGATTTCAAACAAAAGAGCGATAATACTGAACATATTACTAAAGAGGTTAAGAAAAAAGAAAGCCATGCCATGGAAATGGAAAAGATTACTGATTCGGTGGATAAAGAAATTAGCGACAAACCGAAAATTAATTTGGATTATAAATATCCCGACATCTCACTATTAGAAGATAATAAAGTGGATTCAGGCAATTCTACAAATTTTAGAAATGCAGCACTAAAGGGAGCAAAAAAACTTGAAGAAACTTTAAATAGCTTTGGAGTGGATGCAAAGGTAATAAATATTAGCAGAGGTCCTGCTGTAACACGTTATGAACTGCAACCTAGTCCTGGTGTTAAGGTGAGCAAGATTGTAAATCTTTCCGACGATATTTCATTGAATCTTGCAGCATCCGGCGTTAGAATTGAAGCCCCTATTCCTGGTAAAGCTGCGATTGGCATAGAAGTACCGAATAAAGAGGTTGAGGCTGTTTTTTTAAAAGAGGTTATTGAGTCGAAAGAGTTTAAGGATAATACATCAAAGCTTGCATTTTCATTGGGCAAGGATATTTCAGGTCAAAATATGGTGGCGGACATCGGTAAGATGCCCCATTTGCTTGTTGCTGGAGCTACAGGTTCAGGTAAGAGTGTTTGTATAAACAGTATAATTGTAAGTCTTTTGTATAAGGCAAATCCAAATGAAGTAAAACTGCTAATGGTAGACCCTAAGGTAGTTGAGTTGGGGATATATAATGGGATACCCCATCTATTAATACCGGTTGTCACTGATGCAAAGAAAGCAGCAGGTGCATTGAATTGGGCTGTTCAGGAGATGGTTAACAGATACAAACTTTTTGCAGATAAAGGAGTTCGTGACATTAAAGGCTATAATGCAATAGTGAAGCCTGATGAAGGTGAAGAGCCATTGCCTCAGATTGTAATAATAATTGATGAGCTTGCAGACCTGATGATGGTTGCACCAAATGATGTAGAGGATGCTATATGTAGACTTGCTCAAATGGCTAGAGCTGCAGGTATGCACCTCGTAATAGCTACACAAAGACCATCGGTAGATGTAATTACCGGAGTTATTAAAGCGAATATACCATCAAGAATTGCTTTTTCAGTTTCATCACAGGTGGATTCTAGAACTATCCTAGACATGGCCGGGGCGGAGAAATTGCTCGGTAAAGGTGATATGTTGTTTTATCCAGTTGGAGAACCAAAACCTATCAGAGTAAAGGGTACATTTGTCTCAGATAAAGAAGTTGAAAGAGTTGTGGAATATATCAAGGCACAAGGTGTTGCTGAATATAATGAAAACATTATTGAGGAAATAAATAGTGAGAAGGAAACTCAGAAGGAAGATTCTAGCGATAATGACGAGCTTCTTCCTCAAGCTATAGAATTGGTTGTTGAGGCTGGACAGGCATCGGTATCTCTTATACAGAGGAAGTTTAAAGTAGGTTATGCAAGGGCTGCGAGAATTGTTGACCAGATGGAGGCTAGGGGTATTGTTGGTGGATTTGAAGGTAGTAAGCCAAGACAAGTCTTGATAACTAAACAGCAATGGTATGAAATGAATATGAGAACTGAAGTTGGCTCTGAGTAGCGTTTTTATCATAGATATGTTTTGAAAAAGATTTTTAAATGAGTAAATACAGTTATAACAACTGTATTTGCAAGCTTGAAGCTTAAATTTTTTAACATACGAATCAGTATATATTTTGCAATACCTAAAATTAATGAAAATGTTATTGTAAAATTTATAGTAAACATTATTAAATAAAATTTGAGAAACTAGGTGTAAATCAATGGCTTTTTTACCGGTAACAAGACAGGATATGGAAGACAGAGGATGGGACGAACTGGATTTTTTATATATAAGTGGGGATGCGTATGTTGATCATCCAAGTTTTGGACATGCTATTATTACAAGATTATTAGAAAGTGAAGGCTATAGAGTAGGGATTGTTGCTCAACCCGATTGGAGAAGTGATCATGACTTTATGATGTTAGGACGACCTAAACTTGGTGTGCTAGTATCTTCGGGAGTTATAGATTCAATGGTTAATCACTATACTGCCAGTAAGAAAACCAGAAGTGATGATTTGTATTCGCCTGGAGGAAAAGCTCATAAAAGACCTGACAGAGCAGTAATTGTTTATACAAATAAAGTAAGGGAGCTCTTTAAAGAAGTTCCAATCATAATTGGAGGACTAGAAGCTAGCTTAAGACGATTTGCCCATTATGACTATTGGGACAACAAAGTCAGAAGATCGATTTTAGCGGATTCAAAAGCAGATCTGTTAATCTATGGTATGGGAGAGAAGCCTATTTTGGAAATTGCCAAAAGGTTAAATGAAGGTGAAGCTGTAAGTCAGATTCAGGATGTAAGAGGAACTGCATACATCAATAGCTTTGAAAATCTTCCAGAGTATATAAAAAAATCCGTATTGGGTAAATCAAATAAAAGTATTTCATTACTCCCGTCTTTTGAAGATGTGTCGAAGAATAAGAAGAAATATGCAGAGGCTTTTATTATACAATACAATGAACAGGATCCGTTTACAGGCAATACTTTAATTCAAAAGCATGCTGACCGCTATCTTGTTCAGAATCCACCGGTTATGCCTATGAACGAAAAGGAAATGGATAGAGTTTATTCACTTCCCTATGAGAGAACTTACCATCCCATGTACCAAGATGAAGGTGGAATTCCAGCAATAAACGAAGTGGAGTTTAGTATAACCAGTCATAGAGGTTGCTATGGAGGGTGTTCCTTCTGTGCTTTAAATTTCCATCAGGGAAGAATTATTCAAAAGCGTAGCCACAGTTCAATTATAAATGAGGCAAAAAAGATAATATGGCATCCCGGGTTTAAAGGATATATACATGACGTTGGTGGACCTACTGCGAATTTTAGAAATAAAGCATGCAAAAAACAGACTACAAAAGGTGTGTGTAAAGATAGACAGTGTCTTCATCCTGAACCGTGCAAAAATCTAATAGTGGATCACAGTGAATACTTATCTCTTTTAAGAAAATTGCGAGAGATACCGGAAATAAAAAAAGTATTTATACGATCTGGTATTAGATACGATTATCTTATGCTGGATAAAAATGATGACTTTTTCTATGAGCTTTGTGAACACCATGTAAGTGGACAGCTCAAGGTTGCACCGGAACATGTAGTTGATAGGGTATTGAAAAAGATGGGTAAGCCCCAAAGAAAAGTATATGACAGGTTTGTAAAAAAGTTTTATGAAATCAACAAGAAGATTAATAAAGAGCAGTATTTAGTACCATACTTAATTTCAAGTCATCCTGGAAGTGATATAAATGCTGCAATTGAACTTGCACTTTACTTAAAGGAAATGAATTATACACCACAGCAGGTGCAGGATTTTTATCCAACGCCAGGAACTTTGTCAACTTGTATGTTTTATACAGAGCTTGATCCTAGGACAATGAAAAAGGTTTATGTACCGAAAACTCCAAAGGAAAAGGCAATGCAGAGGGCTTTACTTCAATACAGAAAGAAAGAAAACTATAAGCTTGTGTATGAAGCTCTTAAAACAGCCAACAGAGAAGATTTGATAGGCTTTGGTAGAAACTGCCTAATAAGACCTTTGAGAAATGGAAGGTATGCTTTTTCACAAGAAAGTGAGAAAAGGCACAAAACGGAATATGCTAGGGGAGATAAAGGTAATAAAAAGAAAATCACAGCAAAAAACAAGGCAGAAGATAATAGGAAAAACAAGGCTGTGAAGAATAATGGTAAGAAAGCTGCAAATAAAAATGCCTATAAAAGAACAGATCAAATGGATAATATGAAGAATACAAAAAAGAATATGCAGGATAAAAAAGTTGATTACAAAAACCAAAAGAACAAAAGTAAAAACAAATCAAAAAAATTGACAAGAAAAGTTTAATAAAATAAAATGTTAGTTGTTGAAAAAACAATTCAGAAAGGTAGATAAAAATGAGTGCGAGGGTATTAAACGGTAAAGAATTGGCAACAAAAATAAAAGGGGAATTAAGGCAGACGGTTGATGAAATCAAAAAGAAAAATATTCATCCCGGATTGGCTGTTGTAATAGTTGGAAATGATCCTGCTTCTAGAGTGTATGTAAATTCAAAGAAAAAGGCCTGTGAAGAGATAGGAATTGAATCCTTTGAGTATGCACTAGAGGAGAACATTAAGGAAGAGGAGCTAATTGAACTTATCCTTAAATTGAATAAAGACGATAAGGTAGATGGAATACTCGTGCAGTTACCGCTTCCAAAACATATTGATGAGGAGAAGGTTATTCTTGCCATTGATAGTTCTAAGGATGTGGATGCGTTTCATCCTGAAAACGTTGGAAGACTAATGACAGGTAACCCTCAATTTCTTCCCTGTACTCCAGCAGGTGTAATGGAGCTTATTAAAGAGTCGGGTATTGAAATTGCTGGAAAAGAATGTGTTATTGTAGGAAGAAGTAATATTGTTGGTAAGCCTCAATCTATGTTACTTTTAGCAGAACACGGCACAGTAACTATTTGTCACTCTAGAACAAAAAACCTTGAGGAAGTAATAAAAAGAGCCGATATATTAGTTGCGGCTGTTGGAAGACCTGAAATGATAAAGGGAAGCAGTATTAAGCCGGGAGCTGTTGTAATTGATGTGGGAATAAATCGCCTTGAGAATAAGAAGCTTGTTGGAGATGTTGAGTATCAATCATGTAGCGGTGTTGCTTCTGCAATTACTCCTGTACCTGGGGGAGTTGGGCCTATGACAATTGCAATGTTAATGAAGAACACCGTAAGAGCAGCTATTGCAGCGGCTGAAAGAAAGGGATAAAAATTGGAAGAAAGCATTATTCGGGATTATCATGAACAATTGCTTAAAATAAAGAGCAGGCATGAAGAGGCGAAGATTCATTTTTACAATCAAAAGGGTAAAAGAGAACAGCTTTTCGAACAAAAATCCACTTTGGAGAAGTCTTTGCAAAAAGCGTTGGATAATATTGATATACTCGAAAAAGTTAAGGTTCTGCTTCAAAGGGTTTCAGAATTTGCGAGAGAACAATCTAGAATTCAGATTGAGGCTTTAGTTACTAATTGTCTTCAGTACATATTTGATGCAAGTCTTGAGTTTAAGATTGAGATCAATGAGGTTAGGGGAAGACCTGAAGCTGAGTTTTATGTGATTAGCAAATACGGTGGTACCGAAATAAAAACAAAACCCCAAGATGCAAGGGGTGGAGGTGTAATAGATATTATATCTCTTGCAATAAGGATTGCTATGCTAGAATGCAGTAATCTTGACAACAAAGGTCCTATTATTCTAGATGAACCTGCAAAGCATGTAAGCGACGATTATATAAATCAGGTAGCTGAATTCTTGAAGCAGGTTACGCAAATGTTTAATAGACAGGTTATAATGGTAACTCACAACAGGCATTTGAGCGAAATGGCTGATAAGTGGTATCGGATTGAAATGAGCGATGGTGTTAGTGTGATTGCAAATGAGGGTATAAACTAATTAGGGACAGCGATTAGGTCTGATTCTTAGAGAATAATGTAGCTAGCTGTTAAGATTCAATCTTGACATAAAATTTAAAAAAGTTTAAAATAAAAAAAGTACTAAAAGTGCCTACAATTTATGAATTAATGTAATTTGACCATTGAAAACTGAATACTAGGAGGTGTGTGCCATTCCAGGATTATTATTAATTGGTTTAGGAATTGGATTGCTAATCGCAGCAATTGGAATAATTGTTGCTTCAGGAATAAGTTCCCGAAAAGGATTCCAAAAAGGATTCGAAGAGAGAAAGAAGAAAGCTGAAGCCGAGATTGGTAGTGCAGAGCAAGAAGCGAAGAGGATTTTAAGTGAGGCACAAAAGAACGCTGAAGGCAAAAAGAGAGAAGTGCTACTTGAGGCTAAAGAAGAGATTCACAAAAGTAGAGTTGAGCTTGATAGGGAGATTAAAGACAGAAGAAACGAAATTCTAAGACAAGAAAGAAGATTGGTACAAAAGGAAGAGTCTTTGGACAAGAAGGTTGAAGCACTCGAACAAAAAGATGAAGTGCTAAACAAAAAGACCAAAGAGATTCAAGAGTTGCATGACAAGACTGTTGAGCTTCAAAAACAACAGCTCGAAGAACTAGAGAGAATATCTGGTATGTCGGTTGAAGATGCAAAAGTAGTACTCTTGAGAAATGTAGAAGATGAAGTAAGACATGAAATGGCAATGCTCGTTAAGGAAATTGAGCATAAGGCAAAGGAAGAAGCAGAAGGTAAGGCAAAGAACATAGTTGCACTGGCTATACAAAAATGTGCGGCTGACCATGTATCAGAAGTTACAGTTTCGGTTGTTCCACTTCCTAATGATGAAATGAAGGGTAGAATTATCGGACGTGAAGGAAGAAATATCAGAACTCTTGAGACTTTAACAGGAATTGATTTGATTATCGATGATACTCCAGAAGCAGTAATATTGTCAGGATTTGATCCGATAAGAAGAGAAGTTGCTAGAATAACCTTAGAGAAGCTGATACTTGACGGAAGAATTCATCCAGCAAGAATTGAAGAAATGGTGGAAAAGGCAAAGAAAGAAGTTGAAAACACCATTCGTCAGGAAGGTGACAATGCTACCTTTGAGACAGGAGTGCATGGTTTGCATCCTGAGATTGTAAGATTGTTGGGTAAGTTAAGGTATAGAACTAGTTATGGCCAGAACGTCCTTAACCACTCCATAGAAGTTGCACATTTAGCCGGAATGATGGCTGCAGAGCTTGGCGTAGATGTTGCATTAGCAAAGAGAGCAGGCTTGTTGCATGATATAGGAAAAGCTGTTGATCATGAGATTGAAGGCTCACATGTAACAATAGGGGCTGATCTTGCTAAGAAGTATAAGGAAAGTAATGAAGTTATCAGTGCAATAGCTTCACATCATGGTGATATAGAGGCTACAAGCATTGTTGCAGTATTAATTCAAGCAGCAGATTCAATTTCAGCTGCAAGACCTGGAGCAAGAAGAGAATCTCTTGAGTCATACATTAAGAGACTTGAGAAGTTGGAAGAGATTGCGAATTCTTTCCAAGGTGTAGAAAAGTGCTTTGCAATTCAAGCAGGAAGAGAAGTACGAATCATGGTTAAATCTGATGAAGTACCTGATAATGAAATTGCTTTAGTTGCAAGGGAAATTGTTAAGAAAATCGAAAGCGAACTGGATTATCCAGGTCAGATTAAAGTAAATGTGATAAGAGAAACAAGATTTATTGAGTATGCAAAATAATTATATTCTTATATAATTGGTATAGAAAGCGTGGCAACACGCTTTTTATGCTTATACGGGACTTTTTAAGGTCTATACACAGAAATGGAGGATATTCAGCTTTGAACATATTGTTTATTGGTGACATTGTAGGTAATCCAGGACGAAAAGCAGCAAAAGAGATGATACAAAGATTAAAAAGAGAACGTCAGATCGATTTTTGTATAGTTAATGGCGAAAATTCAGCAGGAGGTAGCGGAATTACATATGTTGTGGCTCAGGAATTATACAAATCTGGGGTTGATGCAATTACACTTGGAAACCATACATGGTCAAAAAGGGAGATTACTAATTTTATTGAATCAGACAAATGCATTGTTAGACCGGCTAATTATCCAGAAGAATTGCCTGGAAGAGGTAGAACCGTCATAGCTAATGATAAAGGCAAAATTGGTGTTTTAAACCTTATGGGACGTGTATACATGGATAGCATAGATTGTCCCTTTAAGGCAGCAGATAGGGAACTTATTGAGCTTAAGACAGAAGTAAAGGTTATCTTAGTAGATATTCATGCGGAGGCGACATCAGAGAAATGTGCACTAGCATGGCATCTTGACGGCAGGGTAAGCTGTGTTTTAGGCACTCATACCCATGTACAGACAGCGGATGAAAGAATTTTACCTTGCGGAACTGCGTTTATTTCGGATGTGGGTATGACAGGACCTCATGAAGGTATCATCGGTGTGAATAGAGAGATAGTAATAAACAAGTTTTTAACCCATATGCCAAACAGATTTGAAATTGCCCATGGTTCAGTACAATTTAATGCTGTATACCTTGAAGTTGACGAAATTACAGGTAAGACCAAAAAGATTGAAAGAATAAATACAATAATGGACCATTAGTGTTGGATGTAAAAAGAGGATTTTACTTCCCCTATGTAGAATATATTAATATAAAGTTGAAGGGGGAACAAATCTATGGACATATTGAAGGTATCAGCAAAATCAAGTCCAAATTCTATTGCGGGAGCGATTGCGGGTTTTGTCAAGGAGAAAGGTGCCGTTGAGATTCAAGCTATTGGTGCTGGAGCATTAAACCAAGCTATCAAAGCAGTAGCTATTGCGAGAGGTTTTGTTGCCCCATTAGGTATTGAATTGATATGTATACCAGCCTTTACAGAGGTGGTAATTGACGGTGAGGAAAAGACAGCGATAAAGCTAATAATTGAACCAAGAACTAATTAGATGAAATAACAAATGACCTTATGTAATTTAGGGTCATTTTTTTATTACGCTTCTTTCGAACGAAGTGAAAGAGGCAAAAACGGAGGGGCTCGATGCACTGTAGTTTTTATTACGTTCTTTGGAGTGAAACGAAAGGTCTTGATACACCATAATTTTTATTAATAATTTACGAATAATTATGTTAACAAAAAAATAAAATTTTAGGAGATGATTTGTTGCATAATATTTTCCACTATGATAAAATTTAATTATAGAAGGGGGAGTAGGATGATATGATTAGAGAAAAAAATTTTTTATCATTCATTATTTTTGGCGTACTTGCTTGCTTATTAATTACTAATGTACAAATCGTTACTGCTACACAACAGAATGAAAAACCTATAACAATTTTACTAAACGATGAAAAGCTTTCATTTGATGTAGACCCATACATCAAAGAAGGAAGAACACTTGTACCATTCAGAGGAATTCTTGAGGCCTTAGGAGCAGAAGTAATTTGGAATCCAGACGAGAAATCAGTTACTACAAAGAGTGCAACAACAGAGATTTATTTGAAGATCGGTTCAAATGAAACTTTAGTAAATGGAGAAAAAGTAATAATTGATGTTGCAGCAGAGATTACTGATTCAAGAACTTTTGTACCTTTGAGGTTTGTTTCTGAAAATTTAGGTGCTACTGTGTTATGGGATGGGGCAACGCGAACTGTTGCAATTGAATATAATACTATAAGTCTTGTGGAGGAACCAGAGGATGAAGAGTTCCCGGCAAGTAGTGGAGCAATTGGCGTTTTTGATAATGGTGATATAAGAATTATAATAGACAAAGTAGAATTTAATTCTTCAGAGAAAAAGTTTCATATATACGGTAAAGCAAATTTTAATGGAAAGAGAGTTGCTTTAAGTGTTTTTGATTCAAAGGGTAATGTAATAGTTGCTGATTTCGTGAATTTTGGCAACGAACAAAAATTAAAGAGCTTTGAAGCAGTAGTACACACTGGAACATCTCAATATAATGCGGAAAGCATCATTATAAATGCACCTGATAAAGAAGGAAACAAAATGGTTAGAATAGCAAGTATAGATATATAATTACATATTCGGGAGGTAATGTTATGAGAAAGAGAAAAATACTCATTAGTTTTTTAACTGTGTTTGCATTTATGCTTAATTTTCAGATGTTTTCTGTACAAGGAGCAGATACAACAGCAAAAGTTACAAGGTCAATAGGTGCAGGTGAAGTTGTAAGATTAAAAAGCAAAAATACGCTTATATTTAGTCAAGATGAAGAAGTTAAAGTTGAGAGAAAGAGAATAGTAACAATAATGCCGACACCGGAGAATACAACAAGTATACCAACAAGTACACCGACGGTTACTCCAAGATTTAAAGATAAAGAAGTTGTAATAGTTATGGATACTTCAAGACTTACTACTTCAGCACCAGAAACAGGTGGAGATCCTTTTGATTACGCTCTTTTTTCTGGTTCAGATGATCCAACTGACAACCTTAATTTATCAGGTAATGAATTTATATTAAACGGAGATTGTCACTCCAATAGCGGTATTATAGTCGGAGTTGGTAGACAAGACTCTAAACTTGAGGGTAAATTAAATCATTTGGGAACTTTCAATATTTATGATAGCGGAGTAGAAGTAGATGCAATAAAGGCTGATGAAAAAATTGATATGCCGAATTTGGTGAATAATTTTAATACAACAAATGCCATAAGGTTTTCTGATAGTTTGTCACCTATAACTGGTGATAGTTTGTACAAAGATTATTTGAAGACTGGTTCTGATAATATATTATCAGATGAGTATGGAGAAGACTTGGAAATTGCTTTCCATAATGATGGAGAAAACAGTTTGTGGACTATTTCTGGTGATATAATTAAACTAGATAAAGATAGACCTTTCTTTTTTGACGGTAAAGTAAATATAAGTGTAAATGGTGTGACTGGAAATGGTGTTATTGTAGCAACTGATGATATCGTGTTTAATCCTGGTAGTAGCGTAAGTGGAGATATTGGTATATATTCAGCTTATGGTAATATCGATTTAAATATGGCTGCGATGGATGAGATACTTGATAGGGAAGGTAAGGAAGAAGTGCCAGTGTTTAGAGGTCTACTATATGCACCGGGAGCATCTGATGGAGATGGTAGTGAATCAGGAAAAATTACTGTTAGATCGAAGTATTTTAACTTTGAGGGAAGCATTGTTGGAAAAGGTCTTGATTTGACTGGAGATAAAAATATAAAATATTCCATAACGGAAGTACACGATGATTTTTCTGATCCTGATATAGAGAACTTTTTGTTAGATAAAACTAAGGAAAAAGTAATTGAAATAATTAACCATTTAAGTAATTATGATAAATCAAATGTTAAACTTGCAACTATAATATACTCAGATTATGCAAAAATTATTAATTCTGATTTCTCAAAAATAACATCAATTGAAGACTTGGAAGAAAGTTTAGAAGAAAAAGAGAAACTGGTTGAAGATATATATGATATAGTAGAAAACGATGGATGTAATTTGGGTGACGGACTTAGATTAGCATATCATTTGTTTGAGAGTAAAGGAAATGTAGATGCTGATAAATATCTTATTGTTTTTTCTAATAATAGCTTGAACAAATATACAGTTAATGATGCAAAAGATGATTTTAGAACTGATAATCTAGAATTGAGAGAATCTGATATACCTGATTATATAAGAACAAATAAAGGGCAGTCGTATAAATATGCAGAGGAAATGGCTAGTTTGAACAGTACAAATACTTATAAAGGAACATATTTTATAGATGTTAGACCAGAAAACGATGATGTCGACAAATTTAGTAAAATAGGTCAAAAAGCGAATGCTAAAGAAGTTGATGGTTTATACTGTTATAATCCAGAAAATAAAGATGGCGTTAGTTTATTAACGAGTTTAAGTAATGTTGTATCTGAAATAAGTGCTGAACTAGTTATACCAGATGAAATAGTGGTACCTACACCAACTCCAGAGGCAACGCCAACACCAGTGAGTACGCCAACACCAGTAATTACACCAATAATTGAGGTAATAGAGATTGATTATGATGTAAAAGTAGAATTTGGTTTTGGTGGTGTTGATGTTAATGGTAATGGTGTGATAGATGATAATGAAGTGGCTTTTTCAAATAAGTTGCCAGAAGGTGTTGATTTTGTTTCTAGTGATGACTTAGATTATAATGAAACTGATAGGATATTAAGTTTTGCTGACGAAAGTAATGTTATAACAAATAGAATAACAGATCCTGTCACTGACAAGGAAGTATTGACTGCTATAATACCTGATTTAAGAGTAATGGTTGAGTTTAATGCAACCGGTGATCATAAATTTGAAAAAGCAAAATTAAAGTATATATTTACAAACAAAGATGATTCAAGTGATTTTGAAGAAATAATAGTTGATATTGAAGAGTTAATAGTGAATGTAGGATGGGTTATTGATATAAACTAGTAGATTCATAAAATAACAAAAAGGGAGTTGTTTTAGTCCGTGTTGTAAAGCAGCAAAAGCCTGATTTTATTGTTTTTACAGGAGATCTGGTAGATAAGAAGACGGAAGATGTTACAAACAGTGTAAATACTCTTGTTGAATTGAATAAATGGGCACAAGTTTATTATATACCAGGAAATCATGAATATAGGTGTGAAAAGGTCGAATTGATATTTAGAATGTTGGAAGAAGAAAATGTAGAAGTGTTAAACTTAAAAACACAAGCTGGTATTGTAAAGGAGGTAGGTATTGATATAATTGGTATTGACGAGATGGTTAATAGCGTTGAGAGTATAAATAAAAAAATGACCGAATTCGAAAAGATCAATAGTTTTAAAATTGTACTTTCGCACTTTCCAGAAAACTTTCCAAGATACTATTCAAGCTATGATGTGGATTTGGTTTTGTCTGGACATGCTCATGGTGGACAATTCAATATTCCACTTCTGGGAGGTCTTTATGCACCGGGGCAAGGTTTTTTTCCGGAGTACTATAAAGGTATTTATTTAGAGAACGGTGTTAATCTTGTTGTTAGCAGAGGTTTGGGAAATAGTGTAATACCCCTAAGAATATTTAACAATCCTGAGGTGGTTGTCATAAATATAAAACCTTCATGACAGGAAGAAGCGAAGACGTGAAAGGAAAAATGCCTCCTTCAAAACAAGTATTATTTTTGAAGGAGGCATTTATCAACAAATTATTTCGCTTTAATATAACCTTCAGCTTTAAGAAGCTCTGCGATTAGAACTGCTCCGCCTGCTGCACCTCTTATGGTATTGTGTGAAAGGCACACAAATTTGTAGTCATATATAGTATCTTCTCTTAGTCTTCCGACAGTAACACCCATTCCGTTTTCATAATTTCTGTCAAGTCTTGTCTGTGGTCTGTTGTCTTCAGTCATATATTTAAGAAATTGTTTTGGTGCATTTGGTAGCTCAAGGGACTGAGGTTTGCCTTTAAAATTTTCCCAAAGGGAAAGTATTTCGTCTTTTGAAGGTTTCTTGTCAAAAGAGACAAATACTGCAGCCATATGTCCGTCTAATGCAGGAACGCGGATGCACTGTGTAGTGATTAGTGGAGATTTTGCTTTAACTATTTCATTACCTTCAACAGCACCCCAGATTCTTAGTGGTTCTTGCTCACTCTTTTCTTCTTCACCGCCGATATAAGGAATTACATTGTCAACCATTTCGGGCCAATCTGTGAAAGTCTTTCCTGCACCGGAGATAGCTTGATATGTGCAAGCTGTAACTTTGCTGACTCCAAAGTGTCTTAACGGGTGTAATGCAGGTACATAGCTTTGTATAGAACAGTTGGGTTTAACAGCTATAAAACCGTTTTTTACACCTAATCTTTTTCTTTGACTTTCTATTACCTCGAGATGTGAATCATTTAGCTCGGGAATAACCATTGGTACATCAGGAGTCCAACGGTGTGCAGAATTATTGGAAACAACCGGTGTATCAGTCTTGGCATAGGCCTCTTCAAGAGCTTTGATTTCATCTTTCTTCATATCTACAGCACAGAAAACAAAGTCAACGTCCTTTGCCACATCTTCTACATTTGCCGCATTCTTGACAATTATATTCTTAACATTTTCAGGTATGGGCATGTCAAGCTTCCAACGACCATCTACAGCTTCTAAATAGCTTTTACCAGAAGACTTTTCACTAGCAGCTATTGATACTACTTCAAACCAGGGATGGTTTTCTAAGAGGGTTATGAACCTCTGACCTACCATACCTGTTCCTCCAACGATACCTACTTTTAATTTATTACTCATAATTATTCACTCCTATACGAAATATTTATAGCCTATCAAATTAGCATTTGTGTATTAAATTTGCAACATGTACGCGTGTGAAGAACAAATGTGTTTGTATGGTGTAATTTTAACAAAAAGTAGCTCGGTTGACAATAGATTTATGAAATTTAATTTAAATATTCCGATATTTTTAATACAAGACAATAGAAATAAAGATTTTTATTGTCTTAAAACATATAATATATGAAATAATCGGTATTGTTAATCATTAAATAATGGAAATTCTGTGTAAAGCACTTTAATCTAGCTTGAAGGGCTTTGCACTTTGATTATTGTATGGATTGCTTTTATAAAAATAGTCTTATGTACTATTACATAGTATGAACGCATTTTGTATTGTGTAACATATCTTAGCATAAAGAAATAAAAGGAAGGAATATTTTATAACTATATTCCTTTACTTTAAAGAAATGTTGTAAAAAATTTAGGTCAAGTATTTATGCTTTAATGAATATATAACTTATGTAAAGCTTGTAAATACTAATATTGAGTGTTTGCAAAAAATAAATTGCTAAGATATGTTAGTTGGTATTTAGCTTAGGACTATTTCTAAATAATCATAAGATTTTGAAGGAAACAATAAAATAATGGATTGTTATAATAAATGGATTGTCCTAAAATATTAATATAACTATAAAACTGAGATTTTGGAATTAATTCTTATCAAATAAAACAATCGATTTAACAACTCAAATAATACAGCTTGTTAAATAGTAGAATATTTGTGTTTGGAAGCCTTAAAGCTTCTAAGTCTAGCTTTTATTGTGATTAGAAAAATTACAGGAGATGATTAAATGAATAGAGAACAAGTTTTAGATAAGCGGATTACTTTTTTTGCACTTGTATGGCCAATATTAATCGAAACATTTTTGAGAATGTTTTTTGGTACAGTTGATACATTTATGCTCAGTGGATATTCAGATTCTTCTGTTGCAGGAGTTGGAGCCGCAAATCAGTATATTTCCATATTGATATTGTTATTTCAAATGGTATCAGGAGGGGCGGGAATAGTAATATCCCAGCATCTTGGTGCTAAAGATGACAAGAAGGCATCTCATGTAGCATTGATCGCTGTTTTGTTTAATTTACTTTTTGGTATATTGATAAGTGTTATAATGTTTGCTTTATCTGGAAAGATGCTTGAACTAATGAATTTTCAACCGGAGATTCTTAAATATTCTAAACAATATTTAATTATAGTAGGTTCCTTTTCTTTTATGCAAGCAGCAAGTATAACTGCATCTGCAACATTAAGAAGTTATGGACTTGTAAAATATCCTATGCTGGTCAATATGGGTGCTAATCTGCTTAATATTATAGGAAATGCGATTTTTATTTACGGTCTGTTTGGAGCGCCAGTATTAGGTGTTAAGGGAGTTGCTATTTCTACTATTAGCAGCCAAGCCGTCGGATTAATAGTGATGATTGTTGTTATTAAGAGAAATTTGGGTATTAGGTTTTCCTTATCTGAAGTACTGAAAATCCCCAAAAAAGAGGTTGTTGAAGTATTAAAGAGTATATTTAAAATAGGAGGTCCTTCAGCTGGGGAGTCATTATCATATAATACTTCACAAATTGTTATAACTTCTTTTATTTCAACAATGGGTGCTTTTGCTTTATCAACTAGATTTTATGTTTATAATATGATGTTTTATATTATGATGTTTGGGTTGGCAACTGCACAAGCTACACAGATAATTATTGGACACCTTATAGGAGCTGGAAAAAAAGAAGAAGCATATAAGTCATGTATGTATAGCCTTAAGTTGTCGGTTATTGTATCTGCTTCCGTGGCCATATTGTTTGCAGTGTTTGGGAAAACTCTTTTAGGTCTTTTCACCGATGATATTAATATTATCGAACTAGGTGGAATTCTGTTTATAATTACAATTATTTTAGAACCAGGAAGATCTTTTAACCTTGTTATCGGCTATGCACTAAAGGCTGCGGGTGATGCAAAGTATACCTTGTATTTAGGTTTGATATCTATGTGGCTTGTATTAGTTACAATGTCTTATTTTTTGGGTGTTTCAATGGGTTTGGGACTTGTTGGAGTTTGGATAGCTTTTGCTATGGATGAATGGCTAAGAGGAATTATGATGCTTAAAAGATGGAAATCAAGGGCTTGGGAGAAAAAGGCGGTGGTTACGAAAAAAGAAGGTTGTATAGAGGACGAGGATGAGAAATTACTACAAACGGTAAATTAATATGAAAATATTTTTTCTATTTGACTTCTAAAAATATTAACCCTTCAAATAAATAAGTTGAGGTTTGAGACGAAAGTATAGTGTAGTTTCATAATATAATAGACTTAACAAAAAACGGTTACTAAATTTTATGTAAATTTTTTTACCATAAAGTTCAAAATGTGTAACCGTTTTTTATGTGATTAATATAATGGTAATATAACAGATCAAAAGATAAAAAACGGGTGATTTACGTACTGATAGTATTGCTGTTTTATAGAGGTTATAGTATAAAAAGGAGGTTTTTAATTATGTCTTGTAATGAACATCAACATGGACCTAAGATTGAAGCAGGTCAGATTTGTAATCCTGACTGTTTTCCACCACCAAATGAATTGGTTTGTATACAAGTACCAAAGGTATTTGATCAAGTTGCATTGAGAGAATGTATAACGAAATCAATAAAAGTCAGAAAATGCAATCCTGAACCTCATGGACCTATTCCCGGACCTATGCCGATTGATTTTGAAGGTATAACTGATTTTGATATAGTTGAAGTAAAAGTTATATCAAAAACAGATTCATTAACTAGGTCGGGATTCAAAAAGTTAAAAGTATTTGTTAAACTTGGTTATAAGATTCACTACTCAATAGGTGATAAACATGAAACCGAGTATGATGAAGCAGTTTTTAACCTAACAATAAATGAAATATACTGCCCAAGTTGTCTAGCACAAATAGGGGTTATTAAAGCAAAAGATTGTCCTGGCACATATGGCCACAATAAGGATAAGACCCTTGATGTTGACGGAACACTTGTAAAAGTAGAAGCACTTGCTGAAGCATTTAATGATGTTGTACACCCTGAAACTGGTATATTAAGTTTTGATATTGGTGCTTTCTTCATAGTTAAATGTGAATGTATAGTTCAATTGTTAATTCCTTCATATGGTTATTGCCCTGTTCCTCCGGAACAAATCAATCCTGCGGCACAGAACTGTAGAACATTTAATGATAGAACGAGAACACCTTTCCCAACTAAATTCTTCCCTGATCAAAAGTGGAATCCACTTGACAGAAACGAATAAGTCAAATAAAAAAGTGCAGAGCTGCTTTAGAGCAGTTCTGCATGTTTTATTACGCTCCTTGGAATGAAATGAAAGGAGCAAAACAAAGGGGTTCGATGCCCCGGAGTTTTTATTACGCTCCTTGGAATGGAATGAAAGGAGCAAAAACGAAGGGGTTCGATGCTCCGAAGTTTTTATTACACATCTTTGAATGAAATGAAAGAGCTCGATGTCCCTAATCTTTGATTCGATTTTTTTCTAATGAAGTCAAAGAAGATTTGAGTTACATTATATGGAGTGGATAGTATGACAAACTATTATGTAGGTTTAGAATCAAGATCCCATGCTTTTTTGCTAGAACGAAGGATGAAAAATGAAGGAATTAAATGTGAAATTTCCTTTGTACCTAGGGAAGTTATGAACGACTTATGTAATATGGGGATAAAGTTTGATGAAAGTGTATTTGCAATGGCAGTAAATTTGTTGAGACGCTGCGGTTTGCCAGGTTGTAGGCTATACAAAGAGACAGTAATGCCTTATGGATTTACATACAGTGAAGTACAAATATAGGACTTGAAAAAAACAAGGAGGCTGTGTTAAAACCAGTCTCCTTGAAGTCTTTACTTGCTTTAATAAATTTTTGTTTTACATCCACAAATCTTTATTTTCCTTGTACCAACGAACAGTATCTAATAGACCGTCATCTAAATTATACTTATGTCCCCAACTGAGGTTGTTTCTGATTTTATAACTATTCACGGTGTTATGGATTTCTAAATTGTCGTGCTCCTTTGCTGAATTCAATTGTATCGCTGGTTTCCCTAGTATTTTAAGGATTCTATTTGCGATTTCCCCATCGGTACTTTCTATACCTGATCCTATATTATAAATTTCTCCATTTTTACCGTAAAATAATATCCTTATTAAAGCTGTGCAGTGGTCAAGAACATATAACCATTCACGATGTATATTATTGGCTTCATTAAGGCATATAGTTTTATTTTCAATAGTGTTTTTAATACATAAGGGGATAAAATTGTCTATATGCTGATAAGGCCCATAATTGCAGCAACACCTACTAATTATGGCAGGAAAATTAAAGTTTGTGGAAAAAGATTTAACAAGCATATCAGAGCTTGCTTTTGAGATTATATAAGGGTTTTGAGATGAAAAGCCTGAGTCTTCGCTCAAATAGCTTTCCTTATCGTTAGTAGGACTGTAGATATTAGTTGTAGAAACCTGAATAAAACGGTTTCCTTTATAATTATTTTTACTCCAGAAGTGACGTGCACTTTCAAGTAATCGAAGTGTTCCCAAAACGTTTGTTTCAAAATAAGAAGCAGGTGTTATTAAGCTTTTTTTAGGGCATGTTTCGCAAGCAAAGTTAATAATATAGTCAGGATGATGTTTTTTTATAACGTAATTAACAAGCTCCTGATTAAGTATATTACCTTTTACAAAATGATAACGTGGTGACCTCTCAATTTCTCTAAGGTTATTATATCTTGATGGAGAGGTGAGATTGTCATAGTTTATGATAATATAACTTTTGTTTCTTCTAAAAAAATAGTTGATAAAATTACTTCCTACAAAACCTGAACCACCCGTTACTAGAAGCACTTTCATATAAATCACTTTCCTTAAATTTTTACAATTAAGCCGCATTATCTTATGTATACTTCATTATATTCATATACAAGAAAAAAGTGATTGATTTAAAAATTTTGCTTTTGATGTACTTGAATTAGTATAATTTTGTAGTAGAATAAGAATTAGGTTATGTAGAAATGATAAACTTTCAGTTACCATTTAAAAGCTTAAAGCATTTATTTTTCGGAGTAGCCTTGTTTTATTCTGAATACTTATGTTTTGATTGCAAACACATTATGGAGGTAATTGTAATGATAGTCAGTAGAAATCTATCTATAACATTAATATGTATTATTCTTGGAGTTATGTTAGCGTGGCAGTATAAAAGTATACTGAATAATAATAAAAGAGATACTACAAATATCGTAAGATTAGAGTCGGTTAAAGACGAATTGCTAGCTCAAAAGGAAAATAATGAAGATTTGAGAAAGAGAAACGAGGAGTTGCAAAATCGGGTTTTGGAATATGAAAGTTCTCAAGGGGATAGAAGCCAATTAGAGAAAAGCTTAGAGGCTGAGTTGGAAAGAGCTAGATGGATAGCAGGTCTAACTGATGTTGAAGGTGCTGGAGTAGTTGTTAAAATTGAGTACATTGGAAAAGATTCTATTAGAGAAAATGCGATTTTACGTTTAATAAACGAGCTTAAGGCAGCGGAAGCTCAAGCTATATCCATTGAAGGTGAGAGAATTGTTGCTATGAGTGAAATCAAAAAAGCAGGGGATTTCATTGTGGTAAATGGCAAACAAATGGTTAGTCCTTTTACAGTCAAAGCAATAGCAGACCCTAAAAAACTCGAGAACTCATTGACAATGATTGGTGGAATTGTGGAAGAACTTCAAATGCTTTTTGAAGTAAAGGTTACCATAGAAAGAAAAGACAATATTACTATCCCAAAGGTTAGAGATGACGGTTCTGTTCTAAAATACGATCTGCTTAACACCAAAAAACTGTAAGATTATCTTACTTGTTTTTTGTAAGCTTTTTTAAGTAGTCTGCAGTTATATGGGAAAAACCTGCACCGGGCATCATTGGTAGTTCTTCTGTTTCTTCATTTTGGCTCGTGCTTTTAATATCAGGGACAGTATTATTTTGGGAATATATTTGATTATTTACACTTTTACATTCATATTGACTTTGTATATTTCTACAATTGCTTTCAAATTCAAAATGGTTTTCGAAGCTAACTAGCCTTGAAGCTATTTCAATTAAAGTTTCCTCTAGTTTTTTTATTGATTTATTAATTTCGTTTACACTCTCTAATAGTAAATTGATAGTTTCTCTATCAGCAGCTTTATTAGAGTTAATATTTATATTTTCATCCGATTCAGCAATATCTTTTTTGATTTTTTTCTCAGACTCCCTGTTTATGTAAGGTCTTCTATTATATGAATACATATAAAAACCCCCCTTTACTGCTATTATATTAATTTATGAAAAAATTGTGCTAAAAATAAATAAGATGCTTTGAAATCTTTAAAGACCATCTAATAGAAATCCAGTAAAAGTTAAGTATAAAAGCGACACTTAATAACAAGTGTCGCTCTTACGGGTTATTTAGTTATATCAAAGGAGTAATTCATTCCTGAGTTATTATCCCAGTTGTTAGCACAATCCTTAAAACATATATTGAGAGTATCTGATTTCAAAACGGGTATAGTAGCTTCAAAGCCTGTATCTGTCTTGGCTAAAGGATAGTCAAATTCATTGTCCCAGTTATTGCTAAAACCTACTCGTGCAAATACATGTGAGGCTCCGCTCTTCGATAAAAGACCATCATATACTACTGTAATATTTTCTCCCACCGTTGGGATTGCAGGTTGTATTGTTACTCCGTTTCTCATATATTCCTTACTGCTACTTTTACTTACTCTTGGCATATAATACCTCCAATAAAAATAATATTAATAAATATTTAGATTGTTGCTAATAATTCTTTTGCACTTATTTATTATTTGCTGGGAAATAAAAAATTACTTACAGCAAAATGTAAATACATGGATATTCTGATTCGTAATCGTATATAATTGATATAGCCAAACTTTTCTTGGGGATTAGAATATTGAAAAAAATGCCTTAAAGAAGATATAAATGAATAAAATAACAAAGTTGATTAAAATTAAGTGAATTAAAGTTGTTGAAATTACAAATGCTTTATTTAGATAGCCAAAGTGAAGGAAACTTAATTTGTTTATTCCTGAATTAAATAGGGGAAAAAAATAAGTATTTTTTAGTTTAGGAAAATAGATCTTTTTATTTCCATTTAAACAAAGAATATTTATGCTTTTTGCACAGCAAAATAATATTCCTCTGTATGGAAGTGTTAAGCTTACATGATTGGCAATGTAGCATCAATATTAGGTTGTTTTTGAAATAGTCTTAGATGTTTATTAATAATTGTATTAGAATGAAAGGATGAATTGAATGAAAGCGGTTATCATGGCAGGAGGAGAAGGTACTCGATTAAGGCCTCTTACCTGTAACA
>JGI24711J26586_10000966_pt1 | contig 22457 bp, 15 predicted proteins | sample BioPla3DNA1_FD_26586 | JGI IMG/M metagenome (IMG submission 26586)
CCGACACTAGTGCAAGCTCGGGAGGTGAACGAGCGCAGACTGACACTGGCTGATCCCGTTCCTCCTGCTTTGCCCAGTCAATAATCTTGGTAAGCTCTTTTGGATCCTCGATAATCGACACAACCGACATTGACCCCTGGCATTTTGGGCAGATAAACGGATCGACCTCGTAGACTTTTTGTAACAACCTTGCCCAACTTTGTTTACGCAGTTTAGACCATGCATCAGGGACTTGCACCGCTTCCTCATTCTCTGGTGTCACATCCGATGATATATTTCCGGAATTATCCGGTGTAATTTTTCCGGTTTAGGCTCGCAAAAAGGGGCTTCCAATTGCTACTATGGTGAATATCAACAACGCCACAGGAGCNAAAAAGGAAACCCCTCATGGAGAATCGTATGCTGGAAGCAAGAATTTTACAAGGTCAAGGCTACACACAAATTCAAATTGCCAATATTCTTGGTGTCACCGATCGGACGGTGCGTAATTATTTGTCAACCTTTCCGAGAGAACGTAAGAAACCGATTCGTCAAAGCAAACTGGATCCATTCCGGGATCAAATACGGGCACGACTCGATGACAACCCGTTCATCAATGGCGAGATACTCTACGAGAGTCTTCTGAAATCCGGCTACACNGGCAAGCGGAGTATCCTCAAGGATTACATTACGAAAGTTCGCCGNGANATCCAGAGGAGCGCGACAATCCGGTATGAAACAGAACCGGGATTTCAGGCCCAGATGGACTGGGTTGACTTTGGCAGGCAGTGGGTTGACGGCAAATGGCAAAAACTGTACGCGTTTGTTATCGTTCTCGGGTATTCCCGCCTTCCGTTTGTCCGCTTTACCTCCGACATGACCAGCGCGACGCTTCTTGCCTGTCATGAGGAAGCNTTCCGGTATTTTGGCGGGGTTCCCTCCGAAATCCTTTATGACAACATGAAGACCGCCTGGATTTACGACGGTGANTGCTGGAAGCCAAACAAGCGGCTGGCGGCCTTTGCCTGCCACCACGGCTTTGCGCCACGCCGGTGCCGGGTCCGCCGTCCCGAGACAAAGGGAAAGGTAGAACGGTTCAACCAGTATCTTGAAGGCAACTTTTTCGCGAGTATCGACAATGACAATCTGTGCATTGATGCGCTGAATGAATCGGTCCTTGACTGGATTGACCGAATCCGGGACAAGATCATTTCCGGTGTTGGTGAGTCGCGAGCGAAGCGCTTCGCCGACGAACAACCGCATCTTAAACCGATAGTGTATGGTTCTTTTGATCTGAGAGATTCATACATGGTCATGGTAAACCGTGAATCGTGCATTACCTGGAAGACCAATAAATACAGCGTTCCGCCCGAGTATATCGGTCGGGAGCTGACGCTCCGGCCNGACGTATTTACCAACCGGGCCGACGTGTATGCCGAAGGAACNCTTGTGCGNTCAATACGGCTTGAGGAAAGCGGAGCCATGAAACGGGTATTCTTCCCGGAAGATCGGGAGAAAATCCGTGTGTTCTGGGAGCAATCACGGAAGCGGGATGCGAAACTCCGTATGCCCAAGCGACGGATACAAGCGAAGCGCACCGTTGATGTTGTGATTCGAAGTCCTTCCGTCTATGACGAGTTGATTCCCGGAGGTGTTGTATGAATACCTCGCTTGTGACTATTACCGGGAAACTCGAAGAACTTGGCCTTTCATTCATGGCATCATCGCTGGAAAGCTTTCTTGCGGAGCAGAGCCGCAACGAAAACACACTTCTAGAACGACTCGCTGACCTTGTCGATCTTGAATACATTCCGCGTCGGGAACGTGCTGCCCGGACCAGGCTCAAGATTTCGGGCATGCCGCAATACAAGACCCTTGCGGACTTTGACCTCTCCTGGCTAAAGGGCGGGCTTACCAAACAAAAGCTCGAAGAACTCAGCACACTCATGTTTATTGAGCGGAAAGAAAACATCTTTCTGCTCGGTCCGTCAGGCGTGGGGAAAACACACCTCATGCTGGGACTGGGAACGAAGGCGTGCAAGAATGGATTCAGCGCGTATTACATTTCCTGTCATGATCTTGTGGAACAACTCATTCGGGCAAAAGAACAAAACCGCTTGAAGCGAAAACTGGACTGGATGAGGAAACCGAATGTATTGCTCATTGATGAAGTCGGGTATGAGCCATTATCTTCGGAACAGGCCCATGTGTTTTTCCAGTTAGTAAACACCCGTTATGAAACCGGCTCGATCATCATGACGAGCAACAAATCTTTTTCAAAATGGGCCGAACTGATGAGCGATGAAGCAGTCGCGACGGCAATGCTGGATCGGCTGTTGCACCACTCACACACCTTGAGCTTACAGGCTGATTCCTACCGTATGAAGGGACGCCTGAAAGTCGGAGCCGTTGGCTTCGAATAATTTTTTTGCCGAAAACCGGACAATTCTCGCCGGATAAAAGCGGAAAATTCACGCCGGACTTGACATGACTTGCAGAAGAATCTTGATGAACAGAAGTTGAGGTTTAAGCGATGTGAAGATACTGTCGGAAAAATCAATTATAAAGAATTGGGATTAGCTCACTGTAAGATGTATGAAAGGAATAAAAAATGGATAGACCACGATGAACAATTACAGTTTTCTCCACGGCTATGTGTCGGTTTAAGTGATTTAATGGATCCAGATTATAAAACTCCAGATGAAATTATCACAGAAGACAGACCTAGACAATGGCATGATTTTTTTGATGAGGAAGAATGCCAGGAATTTATAAAATTATTTGGCGGTTCATTTTTCATTTTGCATCCAAATGGAATGCCGGCCTATGAAACTGATGAAGATTCGGTAACTGGAAAGTCTGCCTGCTATTTAATTGAAATTGATAACTTAGAAAATATTGTAAAACAGAGCCTGAAAGATAAAGTAAACCATATTCTGGAATTGAAACCAGTATAATACACTATGCTCCTGCAGCACGTGCATCGGCAATTTTTTTTGCAACATTCGGTACTATAGCTACCGCTTCTTTTGTTCCAAGAGCTCCACCTATAAAATCATTCTGCATGTCGATTACGATTAATAGTTTCATTTTATTTATCTCCAATTTTTATTCATCAATTACTTCAATCAAAAAACTTACCGGCCTGAAGCCATCGTTGCAACTTATCATTGCAGACTTTGGATTCTTCATCCAACCATCATAAATATTTTCACCGCCATGTGCCAGAGTCATCACAAATGGAGAAATGCTTTCCCATGCTGATTCGCACATTCCTTCTGGTCGCTGCCAACCGTTTGCAATAAATACCTGCCCTTCCTGAATATCACATGCGTGCAGAATAGGATTTTCGTATTTTTGTTGCAAATCCTTGTAATCTGCTTTACGGATTGCTGTGATTTTTATTTTGTATATCAAGTCAAGTCTCCTTTATTTTCTAAATATCATAACATTACGACAAAGCCACCGCTCTGTGCATATTTCCACATGTCGCTGATTAACTGTGGCTTATATGTTTTGAATTGATTCTGAATAAAACTTGTATTAAGCTTTCTCAACTTGTCATTTCTGGTTTGTATTATTTTGATATATTCCATTTTTGGAATTTTATTACTCTTGCGTATATTGCAGGCTGGACATGCCAAAACAAAGTTCCATAGCTTATCTTCTTTAATGAAACTCCAGGGAATAAAATGGTCCACGTGCATTTCATGCAATTTTTTTCCGCAATAAAAACAAATATCCTGCTCAAATTCTTGATAAAGTACCTGACGGAATAGTGAAAGATCATCTCTTTGCGGTGTTGCCAATTCCAGTTTATCCAAGAGTTTTACGACAACAGATTCATCATTTATTTTTTCAAGGAACTTTGCCCATGAATAATAGTTAAGCTTTTCAATTTCTACTTTATATTTAAGCATGAAATTAAAGGCATGAGCGTTCAAATATAATCCTTCACCTTTTAGGTCGAAAGCATAGAGACAATCCTGAAAATCCCTATGTAAAGCTCCAATTACGTTTCTTCTGCAGTCACTACTGACTTGCTTTATTATGGACTTACGTTTCTCCTCAGGAATGGAAGTAAATGGAAAATCAGCAAATGATGGCTCTTCTTCAATTAGAGCCATGAATATTTGTTCAATTTTGGAATATTCGCTTTTTCCATCTGGAATCATTTGTTTTAAATGATATTTAGTAACCAGATTCCAGTAATTTTCTGCAAACTTTCCAAAAAGGTTTTCATAACTGATAAAAAGAGAATAATCCCCCCCTTCACTATTAAAAAGATTATCCAGAATCGATTTTATGAGACCAAATTTATATGTTGTTCGCTTTGCCGAACTATCAGAAAATACATAATTGAAAAGCATCCAGAATGTATCTTCATCAATCGCACCTTCACGGACTGTGCCGGAAGTCTGGTTCCATCCTGCTGGCATATAGCTCCTATAAACTTTCCTATTTATTATTGTCAATAATTTCCTTTGCTTTTGTTGTTAAGTCAGCTCCCTCGTAAGTTACTATAAGTTTTCCTGGAAAATGTTCTTCATACCATTTTTCTTTCTTTTCCCAGTGGGCTTTATAACCTGGATTATCAAGCATACCAACATGTTCCCAGTAGTAAGTATCACCTCTAAATGTAACTGTAAAGTCAGGTAAGTACATAGTCCCATCAGGAGCATATAATGGGGTCTCATATTCAAAAGGGATACTTTCTGATACAAGTAAATTGGTTATGACTACTTCTGATTTAGAACGTACGAAATATTTAGACAAAGTGGCAAGCTTTTTGCTATCTTCATGCCATTTACATACATTTATATAAAGAATATCTTCTGGTAGTGGCTTAAACTCAAATACTGATGAATTTATCTTTTGTATTGCCGATTTCTCTATATGTCCAAGAGTTGTTAGAGTTCCTATATCATCCTGTAAGAAAAGAGTGACTTTTTTCTGGGCTCGTGTAATTGCTGTGTAGAGTAATTCCATGGTTAATAAGTGGCTATCTCGTTTAGGAATAACAATATATACATTGTCGAATTCTGAACCTTGAGATTTATGTACACTAATGGCATATGCAAGTTCAAGGTTTTCTTCTACTTTTTGCTCTGGAATATATTTTCCTTCTGAATCTTTCCAGAGATTCTTACCATAATTATATCGGAGTCCCTTTCTGCTTTTACTTGAAAATTCAACCTGGAATCGTTCTATGACTTTTTGATACATATGTCTATTATCTTTTTTATCAAATGGATGATAATAGACAATACCCATTTCCCCATTATAAATCTCTTTTCTTTCAGTTTGTCTTGTTGCAAAATTATATGCGTAAGCCATATCAGATTTAGGACGATTCCTGAATTGAATCACTTTATCAAAATAAGTAATTCCATTATTTTCACATTTGTTTATCCAATATGAATTAAACTCTGATTGCATAAAACTGTTTAAGGCATCAGTTCCATATAATTCACCTCTATACGGAGATATTATTTGAATAGAATCTGGATTAATAGTTTCTCCTTCGCCTTGTAATGCTTTTCTCCATAATTCATCGTTATTTTTGTATTCACGTAAGCCAGTAATATCTTCCATATCTTTGATAAGAACTTTTTTAAGTGTTTCGTCTAATTCATTTTGCTCTTTCCAGAAATAAACACTTAAATCTTTGTCTATAGGCCCATTTCCTTTTTCAAGGATTTTAGTGAATAATTGTTCTTTGTGTGTTTTTAATATATTACATTTTTCAGTATCATCAGATTTTTGATTTTCTTGAATAAATAATTCTGCCAAATCAAGAATGCCCGTACCATTACCTTCAACTTGATTCCTTAGTTGTCTGATGTTTTCTGTTAATGTACCAATATTTTGAGCATAATCCTTGCTTAACCAAGCTATTGTATCAGCAAATACTTTTCCCTTTCCTATAGGCGGTAATTGATTTGGGTCTCCAACTAGAATTAATCGACGGATAGAATTCCAATTAATTGCTCTCAGTAATGTCGCAAAGAGATTTAAATCAATCATAGAACTTTCATCTATGATAAGAGTATTTAAATCTTGTCCCATTTTTCCGCCAGAACGCTTTAATGTGAAATTTTCATTTATCCAGCCGTTACTTGCAAGATATGAATGTATTGTACTTGATTTTTCTCCTGTTTGATTTTTGATACGTTCTGCAGCTTTTCCTGTCGGTGCTAACAGTAATATCCCTACTCCTTGACCATGAACTCTTTTTATATTTTCTACAAGAGTTTTAATAACTGTAGTTTTTCCTGTTCCTGCAGCACCAGATAGGACACAAATAGGTTTTCTGAAAATCTGGAAACAAGTCTCAGCTTGTTTTTCCAAGATATACTCATATTTAGAAAATGCTACTTCTGCAATTTTTGAATTAGGCTCCCGGAGACCTTCCTTAAATTTTTCCGTTGAAATTGACATAGTTAACGGAATATCAGGACGTTCGGCTAATTGCTTAAATATACTTTCTATGGTTCTTTCGTCTTCATATACAGTTTTTAAGTAAATAAATAGCTCATCATTATCATCTTTTCGTATAAAAAGAGCCTTCTCTATTATTTCTTTCTCAATTGTTAAATCTTTTACTTTATACGTATAGCGTTTCCATTCCGGCATTCGGTCCAGTCTTGTATTTACAAAAGAAATAATTGTTTCTGCCTTTCCAAAAGAATGCGCTGCAATGCGTTTTAATTCATCTACACATAATGCTCGTAACCTTTCTGTTGAACCAGAATCAAGAATATTTTCTAATCCATATTCAGGAGAAGATATAATTCCATTGTCAATCTTGTAGAAAGGTATTGAATCATCAGAATCCAATCCAATGTACTCTTCACAAATTATGTAAGGATTATCTACTATATCCTTAATATCCGAAATAATAGAGTAATTAGCCCTTTTATCTGATAGAATTGTAACAATTTGGTTTTTCGTAATATCAAAACGCGGAAGGATTTCTATCAGTAATTTTTGCTCTGCCTCTTCTAATCTTTGAAATTCTCTTCGTATGATTTTTGAATCTGAAATATCAATATCGAATACTTTTTCTTGTTTACCATTTAAAAATTCACAAACTTCATTATAGAAGCGTTTCATGTCCTCATTTGTGGTAAGATTTATATAATTTTGAATTAAACAATCCAGCTTTAATACTGAAAGAACAGATGGAAATCCAGGAAAAGGACCTCTGGCCTTCCATAATTCGTTTAGTAGACCATTTAGCCACTCACGTCTAGAAATCCAATTTTCGGTTTTATCATCAATCTCAATTAATACATCTACGGATTCAATCAATTGATTTACAATTTCTATAGCATCATCATTCTTGACTGCTCTACTTCCATATTTAAACGATGAAGTATTGCTTGGTTTTATTACTAAACGATTAATAATGTCTTCATTGTCCATATACTTCCAATATGGAATACAAAAGCCTTCATCAGGATAATTTGAAGTAATCGGTTTTTGCCAAGCAAAACCACCTGCATATTTTTTCTTTATCTCATCATTTGTGTTATCGTAAAAATAAAAATCATCGATTTTCTTGATTCTTGAAATACCTGTAACAACATAACAATCTGCATCATCTTCAGAAAATGGATTACTAAATCCGGAACAATAGAATATTAGGGATTTGTTTTCTTCAAATTGAGAAAAATAATCTTTTGCGAAGTTTAATCTTTTCTCATAATTAAAATGACCGTTATCAGTTACTTTTGGGCCATACATTTCTTCATAACACCAAGTACATGCTGTATATGGTGGCAGCTTTAATTGTATTGGATCTCCGATTCCATTCCAAAAATCAGGTGGTTCAATCTTTGCAATAATAGGTTCGCTTCCAAATGCATTTGCGCTGAGACTACAAGCTACTTTGCAAGGGTGGTTACAAATGGGGGCTCCAGCATGTGTTTCTTCATATTCTAAATCACGTTCTTCACTAATTAAGCCACCAGGATAAGAGTGTGGTCCTATACAATAGGTATTTTCACACGGTTTTTTACAAATATGTCCGTTCCAACCATCGTTATGCCAAGCTAAACGTATACTCATGTGTGTTGCCATTTTTATTCTCCTTCCTTATGATAAAGATATATAACCTTCTCTAATTGCAAATTCTAATGCTTGAGGCAATGCCTCTACTGGGAATTCTCCTCCTCTGCAAGCTTTCCCATTTTTATCAAACCAAGTATATTTGATTGATTTGCAAGTTCCGTTTCCGTCATCCCAAGATGCTATACCTAATCTCAATTCGCAATTTTTATTTGTTCGTACAATTTCTTTGTGTTCAGTAATCAAAATGTTCTCCTAATTTGATTCTAAAATACATTTTTTAATATCATTGATAACTGCATTTTCAGAATTATTCCAAGTAATAACAGTTAACATATCCATTGCTCTGGTCATTGCAACATAAAACATGTTCCTTTGTAATCTTTCCACAGTTTCATCATCATATTTTAAATCATTAAAATGGACCCTGTGATCAGCCAATAAAATAACAACAGGAAAATCTAACCCTTTACAAGATTGTATGGTTGAAAGGCTTACTTTTCCACCTACAGAATAATCTTTTTCTTTAATGCCTTCAGACTCAATTCCTAATTTAGATAATTCGGCCATAATTTTATTTGGTTTCTGATTCTTAATATCACTTAAAATAATACATATATTTTCCGCAGCATAGCCTAATTCATTGATACAAGTTTTTATTCTCTGTGCTATTAGTTCGTATAAATCTTGCGAGTGAATAGTTTCAACATCTAAATCAACAAGTTCAACTGGAGGTCCCATACGGAAAGAAGAAGGATTTGTCTCTTGATTCATTCCTTTAATCAATTTCCTATATTTTTCTGCGACATCATTTATTTGAATTGTATTTCTGAAATTGGTCTTCAAAGATAAAGAATTTCCTGAAATATCAATTCCGCTACGTATAATCGGAGTCTGAATCTGATAAATAGTCTGATCTTTATCACCAGCCATAATGACCGATGCTCTACACACTTCTTTTATACAAAATAGGGAACAAATTGATAAATCTTGGGCTTCATCAATGAAAATATAGTCTGTAAATTTATCGTCATCTGATAAAGGTTGTTCCTTGATATTTCGAGCTACTTGAATTTTCGCATATTCAGGTAGCCATGCTTTTTCTTGATTAAGTTTTTCTTCTAATTTAGAAATAATATCCCAATAAATAATTCGCTGTTCATGTTTAAGTGCAATTTTTAAGCCCGACCTATCAATCATTTCATCCAGATATTCTTCTTTCGAAATCATATTTGGCCAAATAAATGTTGTTGCTTCATTAAATACATCGTCGGCAGTTATATTTTTATTATCATAATATTTAGATATGATATCAGAAATAATCTTCTTATAATTCAAAACATATTGTTCTGAATAATTCACATAGTGCTTAGGAATAATAAAATCAAGAATTTCTTTAAAGAAGCTATCTGCTGTTTTGATATTTTCTTCCGGAATTCCCATCTTCATAAGTTTTGCTACATAGGAATTATATTTTACCAGACTAGTTGTAAATGTTACAAAAGTAATAGAAGGTTTATATTCAGAATTTTTCGTTTCATCGATTAATTTTTCTACAGTTTTTAATAGAACTAAAGATTTACCAGTACCAGCAGAACCTTTTATTAAATAATCTTTTTTGAATTTTATACGTTCAACGGCATCTTGCTGTTCGGATGTAAGTCGAAGAATTGAATGTTCAAAGTCATTTCGAGTTCTTGTGTATGTTAGCATTCTTTTTAGATTTGAAATATAACTTTCATAATGTCCAAACTTATTCTGAACTTCTTCTTGCTTTTGTTCATAGTTTTCGATTTCTTTCTTTAGCATAGAAGCTGCTTGTTCAGATTGTTTTTTTTCGACTTCGAAAATCTCACATCGCTTTTTTATCTCATTTAATTTCTCTTGTAGTTCCTGATATTCAGAACTCTCCTTTATAATATTTGGAAGATTTTTTTGCATTTCGATAATTTTATTATTTGCTTCCAATAATTCTTTTGCTGTTTCTGAAGGAGGAATTCTTTGAATCCATTCTGATAGTTGTGATTTAAGAGGTTCAAATCTATCTCTCACAGATTTATTAGAGATTTCACAAAATTGAAGTAAGTCTCTAATAGCCGCTCTTGCTTCTTCTACTGATAAAGACTGAAATTGATGACGAACAAGATTTGCTGCATGTTTCCCATTTTTCATATTAAAAAGAAAATCATGATCTTTGTCAGTTATCCAACCTACTCTATTCTTTAACGCTCCAATGTACTTGTATGTGAGTGTATTAAATGTAGCGTCAGAATCGTCATCTCCCCCAAAATAAGAAATTTCGGATTTCATGTATTTTTCAATAAAAGCATAAATCGCCAATACAAAGAATCCGCAATCGGAAGATTGCATATCAATTACGCGTTGTATATCGTTATCTGTTGGAAAAGACATGCTAAAGCTCCTATAACTTTAAGTTTTGAATGAAAGTATTAACATAAACTATCCTAGCATCAGGACATCCATACTGTTTGGATAAGTTAGAAATCTTCTGCATACTCCAGAATGGATGCGCCAGAATTATAGTTTCGTTATTTATTTTTATAATAACTGATTCAGCTTGTGGATAAATATTTATTTCTTCGCCGTCTTGACCTTTTAAGGCCTCTATTCTGGATAAGAGTAACTTATACCAATAACCAGATTTATCCATAATTGAAGGAACATAAGAGTTATTTGCTGCAATTTGTGCTAAATCAAGTCCTAAGCGCCAGTCGAGCATTTCATGATATTTTTGGTTATAATAATCACGTAAACAATCATAACATGAGCAATCACATGTTCCTTCATGATTCTCTTCGGTTAACTTTTCATAAATAATTCCATTCTTAAGTAGTTGTTTAAGAAAAACCTCATATTGTATTTCAGGATCTGCGTTGCCTAAGAAAGAAGTATATCCGGCTCCATTCTCAAGCTGTTCAACCATGAAAACACCAGCTCGGACGGCCTTTTCATCTTGGCTATCTCTTTTTACGAAATAATCAACAGTTAACTCTGTTGTTTCAATATCCAAATAATTTGTTACAGCCTTTCGTAATAAGTTACCCCATGAAACAAAAGCACCTCTAAGAGCTGTGAGTCTTTGTCTTTCAAGTAAATCATTTGAAAGATGCAATGGAGAAAGTATTATGTCTGGATTCTGTGAATTGACACAAATCTCCAGGACACCAGTTACTTTAGATGAAATTAAAGCAAAATCCCTCTGTGTTTCTGGATCAAAATCAAATGCACCTTTATAGTTTACGAAGTTTGGATCATACCAGCCTTCTTCTTTCCTAGCTTTGACAAGTGTGAAAAGTTTACCTTTATTTGTGTTAATGGTATTAACAACCCCTTTCTCGGGATATTCATTATTACCGACCAAGAGATTAGTATTTGCAACTGGTTTTAATGAAATCTCAGTTTGCTCACTATCAATTCGAGTTTCGCTTGTCATTGGTAACCATTCAAAGCGACCATCAAAATCTTTTTCTGATGATTTTGTATATTCAGTTCTGTATCCTAAAGGTGATGCAACACTATCAATTGGATTAATTTCACATTTACAAATCGGACATGTGTTATCAACTGATTTATCGACCATTGCAACATAACTACAGTTATTGCAGTTTAAGAGTTTCTTTTCTTCAAAGATATGAAGTCCACTTTTTGCCTTTGGTTGTCCTCGAACACTCTCATAAGTAATAAATCCAATGGATTTTAGAACCTTCTTATCTTTGACAACTTCGCATCCAGGCGTAAAAGATGTTAAGGCTAAATCCATTTGTCTATCAGTCACTTTTTTAGGAGGGAAAGACAAAGGTTTTGCTTCGTATAAATATCTCACCTGAGTTGGGAAACCAAACATTGGAAGAAGACCTGTTGCAGCTAGACGCTCAGATAATTCATTTTGAATAAATTCGTCTTTATGAATCTTATTATCTATTTCCTGTATAAGATTTGAATGAATATCTTCAACAATTTTATCTAATTCAGCTTTATCAATTTTGGTCTTATCAGCGTAAGTATCAACTATATTCTGAATGGTACTTTTATTAGCTCCTAACCAAGCCTTAATAAGTTTCTTGTTTTCTTTCCAATCCTCTATAGTTCCAAACTCACCATGTACAGAACTGTTTTCCGGAATAATTCCTTTGTCGATAAATGCAATTCTTAAAACTTCTTTTATGATAAAACGTCTTAAAATATCGGTACTTCGTAAATCAATATATGGAACAGCTGGCTGCCCTGTAACCATACGTTCTGGCTGAATATAATGGCTTTGATCATGACTATTCACTCGTGCAACTGTAAGTGCAAGAGATAATGGTGTATTTCTTCGGCCTGCACGTCCTACACGCTGCTGATAATTAAATCGCTGAGGAGGAACATTTCCCATCATAACTGCAGAAAGAGAACCAATATCAACACCGGCTTCCATTGTTGTAGTAACAGAAAGTAAATCAATTGTTTCAACTTTTTTGACTTCTTTTGCTTTTACCATATCTTGGAAAAGTCGCTGTCTGTCTAATGCATCGTCATCATCTGTTTGACCAGTTAACTCTTCACAATGAAGACGTGTCAATTCATTACCAAATAATCCAGAAGAATATATAGTATCTGGTTTTTCAAAATCCTTTGCAGCAATCTTACAAGAATCATCTAACTTATCACCACAGAATGTACAAATACCTTTTGAATGATGTAAATGTACGGTTCCACATCTATGACACTTCCAGATAGATTCACATTTTTCAAATGGGACAAACTCAATTCCTTCACCGGTTAGTGAAATATCATCTTCACTTCTTACTAATTCCAACGTAATTAATGCAGATTTGAGGGCTTCCATCCTTGGATGGTCACCGCGCATTTTATCACCATAAACTTTCTCAGCATATTTCCATAATCGTTTTGGAAAGCCTTTTGGTAAATACCGTCTATTAGTATCATATATTCGCCATGATTCCCCTAAAATACGTATTGCTGAGTCAAAGAACTCTTGTTCAACTCCATTAGTGTTCTTAACTTTAAAATATCCAAGTGCTAATTGTTCAAAAGTCCTTTTATTTGAACCAAATGCTGTAGTAAGCAATTCTGCCCTACACTTTGAACGAACCTTTTTATAAAACTCCTCTTTAGGAGTTGTTTCTATTGAATATTTATTTCTTTCCCAATCTACTGCTTTTGTCCACTTTACATTATCACCATATTCTTCATAACTAGGGAATGGTCCAGCAGGATTTATTCCTGTACTAAGGAGTTTCTCGATTACACCATCAACTATTTTTTCTATATCGGTATTGGAAGCATTAAGGATAGATTCTAAATCCATTCCTGGATCTTCATCATCTCTTTCCAGATTGATAGCTTCTCGTATACGTCTAAAATAAGGTTCCTTCAATTGGCCTTTTCTTAGTTCTTCAGGAATATCAATCCATTCTATTGTGCTTTCTCGCCATTGTTTAAGATATTCAAGACACTCTGATTCAGAACCTAAAGAGTTTAACATTGCAAGACGAATCTCATCTCTATAGTGATCCAATTCAATACCAGCAGATAGTTTAGCAGCCCCCTGGCGGCTATCTGAGAATAAAATTAATTTACTTTTTTCTTTTCTATTTTTAAGGATTCGTATAAGTGAATCTGCAAAAACCTGGTCTACCTTCTGAACACCAGTACCATGATGATACAGAGGCGTTAGAGTTTGTTCTTCTTCATCATATTTTATTTGCCAGTCACAAGCCGGACAGCGTTCTGGGAATGGGGCTGCAGATTTCTTTTTATCATATTTGAAATATTCAGTTTCCATTCTGTCGATTGTAAGTTGTCCGGATATGCAATCAAACTTTGAACTTAGCCAATGTCTTTCATTAGGAGTATCTTCATCAAAAGGCTCTTGTCCTGGAGTTCTCTTAAAAAGAATTGTAGGAGATATTTCAATATTTGATAAAAGTGGTTTATTGTTTTCCAAGAAGCATTTATTTGGTTCTCGATCATCGTTTTCATAACCACTCAAGAAGATTTCACCACACTGACGACAAACTATAGCCTCGTATACTTTTGCACCACAGGAACATCTGTTTACAGGTTTTGCATATAGTTTTCCAAATTTTCGTTTAGGATCTCTAAATTCTTCGGCAACTGCAGAACATTTTCCTGAAGAACAAATCCAAATATTATCTACGTTTCGAGCAAAGTAGTGAGCTCTTATTGGTTGAACAAAATTCTTTTTTTCATCCTGTGTAAGATTAATGAGGCTGATTAAAATTTCAACATAAAGAAGACTTTTTGGAAGAGTACCGAATAATCTATTTCCTATGTATTCTAAAGATCTAGCTGCAACGTAATTATTTTCATCTTGTAATGAATAAATAAGCCAATTTGTGAAATCATGCTTCTTTGCTAAATCATAGAATGATGTGTATCCATTGGATTTGATAACTTCTAAGACTTTACTCTCGTTGTTTTCATTTATTTCTCCAAGTTCAGATATTTTATCAAACAGTGATAGAGGTAATTCTTTTAGACTCTCCTTTTTTACAGGTTCCTTACTATCATCAGCTATAATTTCAAAAGTAGATGAATCGACACCGAAAAAATCGCTAATGAAATTATCTGTTCGTTCACACTTATTCATAGAAGCACTGGATGCTAAGAAACGTACCTGTTTAGAAGTTGGAGATAATCCCAATCTGTTTAATAAGACTTTTAAGATATATGAAACTTCTGTACCTGCAGTTCCTCTGTATGTGTGTAATTCATCGATTACTAATGTGAAAATATGTGATTCATCTTCCTGAAGCCACTTTTTTGTTTTTTCAAATATATCCTCTTCTCTCTTACGCATTAACATGATGTTTAACATACTGTAGTTTGTTATCATGATATCAGGAGGATTTGATTGCATGTCTTGTCTGATAATCTGTTCAGCTGAATTATCATCAGTGCATGGAATTGAATACTTTAAGTTTTCGTATATTTCAGGGTCTGTTTCTCTTGTAGCTTTAAGAGATTCCCATTGAGCTTTATACTTTGCTAAGGATTGAGGGCGGGTTTCGTTAGGTTTTCCTGGAGTTCTACCTGTATATCTACCAAATGTAAATCTGTTGCCCTTTCTATTCTCATCTAACCATTTCTTTATTTCTTCACTTTCGAGTGACTTACGCAAACGAACCATCTGATCCTCTGCTAAAGCATTCAAAGGATACATTATAAGAGTTCTGATTGCATGGGTTCTTTCTTTAGATGTAGGCCAATCTTTAGATTCTGTTACAAGATTTGCAAGAACAGGAATTAAGAAACATTCCGTTTTTCCTGAACCTGTTCCAGTGGTTACAACGAGATTTTTCTTATCTTTCAAAACAGTTTTTACAGCTGCTTTCTGATGCTTATAAATCTTTATTTCTTTATCTTCAGGCTTCTCAGTTTTTAATAATCCTGCATTTACAAAATCACTAATATCTTGAGAAAGATTTTCTTGTGTACAGAGCTTTGAAAGTTCTATATCTCCTTCATATTTATTAACGATTTCAATGATTGGCGATTGCATGATAACACCGTTTGTTTCATACAATTTTCTTCGTTCATCTATATAACATTTCTCACGTAATGGAATACCTGTGTCGAGATATTTCAAATAAATATCTTTTAAGTTTCTGCCTATTGCTACAGGATTAATCATCTAAAACCTCCACACAGTTTTTTCCAAATATTCTCATAAGTTCATTTATAACTTTTTCGTTTACATTTTTATAAAGCTTTGTATAGTTTATTGGATAATTGAAATCATCATCTTTGAAATTATCTGTATTAAACAAAAATAAAGCTCTGGTAATCAGAATTGGTAAATCAGAATATACCGTTGTATTTAATGCTTTCGATTTTTTATGATAGAAGAACATTTTCTTTTCTTCTGAAGATCTTACAAAACAACGAGCAATACTTATAGCATCAATGTTTTCATCGTAGCTAGGAATAAGTCGTTTATATTTTCCATCAAATAAAAAAGCTGGACTATATACTTTATCTTCAGATTTATAAATACCAATTTTATCGACTCTTGAATTAATACTTTTGTATGAGTAGGAATCTTCCAGATCACACCATACTTTTAATTCAATAGATTCTTCAATTTTGAAGTTTTCAATTAAAGAGGACAAGGAAGGAAAATTATTTAATAACAATAATGGATCTATAGGATTCTCTATATACTCACTTTTAGGGAAACAAACAAAACCTGTCTTTCCTTCCAGTTGAGCTATTTCACACTTCCCTTTTCTCAATAAAGGCATAAAGAGTTTATATTCTGGGAAGTTTCCATATTGCAAAATATAATCCTGGGGATACCCTTCAAGTAAATCTCGACAGGCTTTCTGGATTTGCTTCCATGTAACAAAACCTTTTACTCGAATCCAGTTTCTGAGTTTCTTTTGAATAATTGAAAAAGCCTCATCAGGAAGAGTTCTAGTTGAAGTATCCATTATCTACCTGATCCGAATTGTCATTTATTTTTGAAACTAGTAAATCTTTTGGTTCAAAATATCCAATGTTTTCACTACAATCTAAAATATTACTTTCTATTATTAGCTTGTCATCATTGGTTGCTACCCGTCCCCAAGCAGCATAAGTTTTTGAGTTTAATGGTAAACCAACCCTATTATCTTCATGATAGTCTTGAATAGTTGCTAATACTTTCAGATTCTTTGGGAAAGCTTTTCCTATTCCAGGAATAATAATTGAATGACCTGATATTACATCCAGGAATGGCTGCAGACCACATTCTGGTTGCGTAAGGTTAAGAGAATCCAATACCAAAATATGATTAGTCTCTTCATCTTCATAGCAAGATTCCAAAACAGAAGACAGTCCATTATTCATGAAATCCTTATAATGTAACCAATCATGTTCAACATGTATAATAAAAAGCTTCGAGTTTCTTACAGCTTTTGCATAATAATACGCCCATGAGACACTAGGAATAAAGCAGGCCTTGTTAATAAAAAGAGGGGCATCTATATTGAATTGAGCTTTTATTACTTCTGGAATGCTTTCTAATTCGAGATTTCCCTTTAATAAATAAGAAAAGCCATATCCTTCCTCTTCTTCAAGTTTTGTAAATGAGGAACCAATTTTTTCAAACTCGATAGGTTCTATTTCAATACTATCAAAAGATGTTTTAGCAAGCTGTGGAACCTGGGCTTTTGCTTCATTTCGCATTGCCTCTAATTCTTTTATCTGAGCATCTAACTTAGATTTCTTTTCTTGGAAAGATGCTTCTAATGCATTTTCTTTTTCAGAATATTTTGTCTGAATTGAGTCAGTGTCTGCTTTTAGCTTATCTCTTTGTTTTGTAAGTGTGGTGATTTCATTATTTAAGGCTGTTTTTGAAGCCTCAAAAGTGGATGCCCAACTACTTTGGTATTCGTCCTTCATTTGTTTGAGAGTATCATTCAAAACCTGAGTAAGAGAAGAATTTGAATCAAGAAGTTCCTTTATTTCTTTGAAGGTAAACTCTAAAGAATCAAGTTTTCCTTTAACACGTTCAAGTCGTTTTTCATCAATGATATCATCAGTTTCTTTAAATTTTGAAGCAAAATTCTGAAAAACTTCCTTTTTAATATATAGAAACTTTTCAGCCTCTGCACAGGTTTTTAATTGTTCTTTAAACCATTCTCCTAACTGTTTATCATCCATACAATCAATTATTCCGGATTGTTTGAAAGGTAAAACATTTACATTCCCTAAAAAGTATTCTTTTTGATTATATTTTATACAACATCGCTGATAGATATCTTGATCAATTATATATGCATTAGCTTCTTTGCCTTTAACTGGTCTTACAGTATCAGTTGAAGATTCATATTTGAATAATCCATATAAATAGTCCCCAGACCGTATTAAGAAATATCCTCCATTATTTTTTAATTCAGCTTTATTAAGACAACTATTAATTTCTTGTTGAGTAATAAAGCCTGATTCCAAGGAGGTTTGATAATTAACATTAATTATTGATGAGAATGATTTTTGAACAGTTTTTTGATCGTAATCAACAATATAATCATCACCATCAAAATCTGCGGATTTCTGTGACTGGGTGACGGAAAATTCTATAAAACTATATGGGGAGATTGGATTTACATCCCTATCAAATTGAAATTTTCCCGCAAAAACTTTTCCATCTGGATAAAAGACAGACTTGCATTTACTTTTTTCTAAAGCAATATAATCCCCCGCACTATTCTTATAACCAAGAACTGTAACACGTGCATTATTACCTAACGGTTCAATAAATCCAATAATTCTTGAAGCTAAAATTTCATCAGTAGTTGCCATAATGACTTCTCCTATTTAATTGAAATCTATTTTCTAATCGTTCCTTTTGGAATAAAAATGGTCGTAATTCAGTATCATTCTGATTTACGGACATGATAGGCTTTCGTTCAATCCATCCAAGATTACCATTAAGTCTAAGTCCATCTATTACAGTTTCTCCAATGTTACTAGATGGTCTCATTTCACCATCTACTTCATTCATAACCCAGCCATGGTTTTCTGGAATAGAAGCTGGAGAAACCGACTCTACAGAAAAAAACATTTCTGAAGAATCCCAAGAATTTAATAATTTAAGACAATGTTTTCCAGGATTAAGTTTTTCAGGGATCTGAGCTTTTCCGTCAACAATTGGATATTCTTTCGCATCTAAATAAACACTCGTATATTTAGTCTTATCATATTCTTGGTCTGTTAACACAATAGAAGGAAGAGCAAATGGATAATAAGTATTTCTCTTAATTTTTAATCCACCCAATAAACTAAAATATGGTTGAGTTTTTACCGGAATTCTAAAGGCTTCAAACTCTTCTCGATCTCTTAATCTAAGAATAAGAATCTTATACAAACCTGCAGAAAGAACTTCAATTTCATCAGTACTACGAAGGTTTTCTACATAAGAAGGATATTGAGATTGTGTAGTTAATAATAAAAGTTCTTCATCTGCATCAATTGCACGATTATATGGAAGCCAATCATTATAATCACTATCCTTGATGAAAAATGTTCCTCGTCGTGTTAAGTACTTGTTTTCATCAAATCTCCAAAGATACTTATCCTCTATTCTTTCTTTTGATAAATCTATTTGACGTTTATTTATATAAAACTTAATCTCTGGTACTGTCTGGATACAAAACTCATCTTTTGCTTTTTGTTCTATTTGTTCCCTTGTTAGAGATTTTTTTCTATTTAGAATATCACTAAAACACCTTCCGTCCCAGACACAATAGAATGAAAACACCATTCTTCTTATCATAGTGTTATATGAATACTCATTCCTATTGAAAACCAATCCTTCAAAGATTTGATATGTAATACCAGAACTCGGCTCAAGGTTCAACTGAATAAACCTATCCGCATATCTGATTATTGAGGTACCGTTTATAATTCTTTGAGAAACTGGATACTGAACATAACATCCAGGACCTGAACGAGGGGCTGGAATATCAAGATAGCGTTTTTCTTTCTCAAATAATTTCTTTGACTTAAACCAAATTTCATCCTGCCAATCTCTGTAAAACTGTTGAACAGAATTGTTATCATAGAAATATTTGAGTTTTTCGATAAGGCGATTGTTATAGCTGTTTACGAGATCAGAATCAGTTTCAACATCATATGCAATTTTTGTTTCGAGTGCTACAATTGCAAGTGCACTATATGAATCCCCTATATAATCAGTTCCTTCTCCCTTTAATAAATTCTCAATTTCTTTATCAGTAATACCAGCTTGATGTGCACAATGTTCATACGTATAAGTATCAATACAAAGTGTAAATCTTTCGTTTGGTGAGGTTCTTTGTAAAAAATATTCAAAAATTGCCTTTCCAAGTTTTTGTGTATTTACTGACATTTTATTCTCAAAATCCTATTATTTCTCCAATTGCTTCAACGATTTTCCATCATCGTTTCTCCAAACTTCCATGCCATTAACACTACCATATAGAACAAAGCAGGCTGCACCAGATGGACTATTAAATACAATATCATCAAGCAAGATTCCTTCTTTTGATATCTTATCTGCATATTTTTTTCGAGTTTCAGAAATATATTCTCTACAGCTTGCCTGTCCATCAATTCTAATTTTGCTACCCTTTAGAAGAACAAAACCGTCACTGGTCATTCGGCCTGTGGCATCAACTTTTGAAGTTTTATAATGAAGTATCTGTGATTCTTCTTGATTTTCCTCTGTAGTAATTTCTAATGGAGCAAAAACTTTATACCCAAGAGAACCAATAATAATTTTTACGTTCTCGATAAATCCTTCAAGTTCGCTTTCTTTCTCTTCACTTACATTACCTGGATTAGGCTCATTCCCGTTTTTTACAATATATCTTTTAGAGTCCAACGCCATTCTTGTAAATTTATTTTCAAGATAGTTCATTTCAGTAGGACCAAAAGTATCATCTGTTGTTGTAATTGCCACAGCTTCTGTCCAATAATCTTTTTCCTGATTTCTTTTATGCTCCTGCAAGCGACATAAAATACCATCTCCATTCTTACGAACACCAGCCTGACCAATATATATAAGCTCTTTTCCAGTTTCTTCATCTGTTCCAAAAAGGAAATAAACTCCTGTCTGTTTCAGATGGTCTCTGTCTTTACATTTTTCAAGATCTGCACGTGGTATTTTATACCTAACGTGAGCGATTCTTAAGGCTATTTTAAAATACCTCTATATGGTGTAATGAGTTAACCCAAACTACAAAACACCAAAGAGGTGATACTATGCTACCGGAAAAAACAGACGAAATCAAGTGCAAAATCAATCAGATAGGGATTACAAACGATACGCTAACCTCGCGTGCAGGACTTCTGTTTCTTTCCAGATATGTTCTGGGAACAAAAATATCAGAACTATTAGCCAAGAAGTTTTCTTTTTTGCGCAAAAGCTCTAAAGGTATTCCACTAGCCTCTGTTTTTCATCAATTACTATGTTTTTTTCTCAATGGCGAAAGCTTTCATCTTTCACATTTTGACCAATTGAAAAATGATTCCGGTTATACAGGAATTCTCGAATCGAATTGCAAACAATTGCTTTCGTCACATTCAGCAAAAAGATTTTTTACTTCATTCCAAATTTCAAGCGCATTACAGCTTCGCAAAATTTTGCACATTCTTTTTGTCTGGCAATTGAAAAAAGAAAAACCTACGCGGATAATTCTTGGCATCGATACTATGGTAATGGACAATGATGACGCTCTCCGTCGGGAAGGCGTTGATCCCACCTATAAAAAGGTAAAAGGCTTTCAGCCTCTCCATATGTATTGGGGGCGATTTATTGTTGACACAATTTTCCGCAACGGTTCAGCGCATAGCAATCATGGAAATAATGTACAGAGGATGGTCAAAAATGCCGTTCGTATTATCCGAAAATACTATTCGGCAACTGTTCCAATTGTTCTTTTAGCAGACACCGGATTCTTTGACCAAAAACTGTTTTTGCTGTGCACTGAACTCAATGTTGGTTTTATTGTTGGCGGGAAAATGTATCCCGATATCAAGAAAAAAGTGGCGGAAACATCGAATACATGCTTTTTCGAGTACAAATTAGGCAAAAAAACATGGTTTACCCTTGATTTTGAAGATCAGCGAAAAAGTTGGGATACAGCATGGCGTTGCATTTACACAAAACCAATAACGGATGATTGCGGACAAGTTCTGCTTGATTTTGAACGGCCGGAATCACTGATATACACCAACCTTGGAATGGACAACACAGTTACCAAAAGTATTTTGTCGCTGCACAACGCTTTTTGTATTGACCCAGAAGCCATAATAACGGCGTATCATAATCGCGCTCGTGATGAATTGGTGAATCGGGCATTCAAGGACTTTGGTACAGAAAGGCTTCCATTCAAACGATTCGCGGCAAACAGCGCGTTTTATTATCTGATGACGATATCGTTTTTTCTGTTTGAGTCTTTCAAGTATGATATCGAAATAGTGCCCGTTACCTGGTATCCGTCAACTTTTCGCAGAAATTTCATTGATGCCGCAGCAAAGTTAGTTCATACTGCACGGAAAATAATTCTGAAATTTTCCGCAGTATTCCATGCGCGCTTCAGTCTTACAATACTTTGGGAGAAACTAAAAATACCCATTTTATTACCTGTATTGTAGCCGTGTTTTATAAAATAATAAAAATGGTCCTCATTCTCTTCTCTTAAGTTTTACCACTATTTTTCTTGCTTGAGAAATGAGGTGTTTTAATTGTGAAGAATGTAGGAATCATCAATTTTCTCAGATGCTTGTTTGTTTTATATTTCAAAAATCACTTGAAGAAAGTTCATGCTTCATGAAAACAGCGAATTGTGAACATTTTTTGCAACTACAGGAAAAATCGCTTAATTTAGGTT
>JGI24711J26586_10000968_pt1 | contig 22361 bp, 20 predicted proteins | sample BioPla3DNA1_FD_26586 | JGI IMG/M metagenome (IMG submission 26586)
ATACCATATAACCTCGATTTGATCTTGACTTTTAAGGGATTTTGCAGGTTTCATTGAACAAAGTCCCAACGCGAATGGTTGGGACTTTGTCTACAGTCTGTTCATGCCATATTAATGACATGATTAATAATAATTATCCAAAAGGAAGCACTGGCAATTTAGTATCCTTCTTTAAAAGTTTTAAAGACTACCGTGTATCAGAAGTTTTAAAGGATAAAATGAAATGTAAAAAGGATGATCTCAATGATATAGGTAATATGATGAAATTGATTCATATCATAATAATAACATCCAAAATAAAGTAGAAAAAGAAACTGATATAATCAGATTAGTCATATTAAAATATGCATACTACCTAAGATGCAAATATTTCCACGGCGAAAAAATACCATCAAATTTTCTTATTTCAAATATGAACCAGATTGAATTGGATAGAATTAGTATACCTTTACGAATAATATGCAAAGATTTATTAGAAAATAAACTTTAATTAATGTAAAAGACCTCGCCACCAAATAGCAAGGTCTCTTTATTTCTAAGCCACTTGGAACAATTCTTTGTCTTATTCTAAAAACTAATTCCTTCCAAAATACTTCCACTTGTCCATTTTTAAGCCATGAAAGCATTGATTTTAAGCGGTTTTTTGGTTCCTTGGACTTACTCCCACTCAATACTTGCCGGTGGCTTTCCAGTAATATCATATAGTACACGGTTAACGCCGGGCACTTCATTAACAATACGGCTGGATACAGTGGCGAGCAGTTCATGGGGAAGGCTGGTCCATTGGGCCGTCATAAAGTCGTCGGTGGTTACGGCACGGATAGCAACAGCGTAGAAGTAGGTACGCTCATCATCCATAACACCAACGGACTGAATATTGGTAAGTACGGTGAAATACTGACTGATGGAGGAAGATAATCCTGCTTTTTTCACCTCTTCCCTGAGGATAGCATCACTTTCTCGTACAATGCTAATGCGTTCAAATGTTAGAGCGCCAAGGCAGCGAATAGCAAGCCCGGGGCCGGGGAAGGGCTGCCTGTCAACCATGTGATTGGGTAGGCCAAGCACACGGCCAAGCTCCCGCACCTCATCTTTGAACAGGTTGCGTAAGGGCTCAACAAGACCGGTAAAGCCCAATTCCTTAGGCAGGCCGCCCACGTTGTGGTGGGATTTAATTATATTGCTGCCTTCAACAGCGCCTGATTCAATTACATCTGAATAGATGGTACCTTGGGCAAAGTAGTCAAGCTTGCCGAAGCTGAGGGCGGCATCTTTAAAGACATTCACAAACTCTGCGCCGATGATTTTGCGTTTTTGTTCAGGATCACTTACATTCTTAAGGGCAGTAAAGAAGCGCTCACTTGCGTCAACACATTTGAGGGTTACAGGGAAATAGCGGGTAAACACGTCTTTAACCATTTCTGTTTCGCCCTTGCGCATGAAACCATGGTCCACATATACACAGTGCAGGCGGTTGCCGATGGCTTTTTCAATAAGGGCGGCCGCAACAGCGCTGTCAACTCCGCCAGATAGCCCTAAAAGAACGGTGCCGTCGCCTACAGTTTTTCTAATCTGTTCAATGGCTTCTTCAGCGTAGCCCGTCATTTCCCAAGTGGGTTTAAGTTTACACACATCAAATAAAAATGAGGACAACAGGGTGGTGCCATCCTTTGAAAGAGATACTTCAGGATGAAACTGAATGCCATATAGCTTCTTGTCGGGGTTACCTATAGCTGCAATGGGACAGGCGTTAGTCTTACCATAGACCTTAAAGCCTTCAGGGAGTTTATCAACCAAATCGGCGTGGCTCATCAGGCATTCACTATATTCAGGCATAGCGGCAAAGGGCGCGTGGTTGCCATTAAACTGTACGGTGGCAACGCCATATTCCTTCTTATCTGCCCGAACGACTGTACCGCCAAGCAGGGAGCTCATTAGCTGCATTCCGTAACCAATACCAAGAACAGGGATACCCAAAGCAAAGATATCCTTGTCGATGCGAGGCGCCTTGGGATCGCTAATTGAGGACGGCCCACCGGAGAGAATAATGCCGTCCGGAGCTTCTTTTTTAATGGTTTCTAAATCCACCGAAGAAGGGAGCACTTTGGAGTACACTTTTTGCTGACGCACCCTGCGGGCGATAAGTCTGGTATATTGGCCTCCAAAGTCTAAAACAAGAATGCCTTGCTGATCCATCTAAAACTCCTTTATTCAATTTCGCTTCCATCGGGGTGGAAGAGGGGCAATTTTTCCAAAAAAATGATATCGTCCCGATTTTGAGCGTTGCCTTCAGCTAAAATAGCCATTCTACCAACTACAATACCTCCGGCTGTAGTGACTAATTTTTCTACTGCCTTGATGGAATCACCGGTGGAAATCACATCGTCTACAATTAAGACCTTGCGACCTTTCATGAAATCTGCGTCTGCCTGGTCAATGTGAAGCATTTGCCTATTGGCGGTGGTAATGCTGGTAACCTCTGTAGAAAAGACCTCTTTCATGTACAGTTTAGGTGCTTTGCGAGCCAGTAAGTAGTGATTGGTACCATGTTGACGCGCCATTTCATAAACAAGAGGGATACCCTTGGATTCAGCAGTAATCAAAACATCGTGCTCAGGGGCGATTTTTAATAGCTCCCTTGCGCAATGGATAGTTAGTTCTACGTCGCCGAAAATGACAAAGGCGGCAATGTACAGTTCATCATTCACACGACAAAGGGGGAGTTTTCTCTCCAATCCCGCGATGTTCAAAGTATATTCCATGATTATTCTCTCCTTTCGGTAGATGTTTTATGATCTATCCACCAGTAAATACATATGAATTTTACTAAAAAATCAAGAGGCCTGTCAACCGACAAGCCTCTTAGCTTAGCTTGATTTTCCGAACATTTCGACCTGTTTTCACGTTCATTAGGGCGTAACATTTAATCGCTTAATAATATCATTCTTAGCCGCTTGCATGGTAGGCATGGTATCGAGTAACTCTTCAATCTTATTGCATCCGTGTAAAATTGTCGAGTGGTCACGACCGCCAAGACAGTCGCCAATTGCAGGCAAAGATGCGCTGGTGAGTTGGCGGCAAAGGTACATGGCCATCTGGCGGGGGAGAGCTATACTACGATTGCGTCTCTTACCTAAAATTTCGCTGCGAGTGACGGCGTAGTACTCACAAACGGCTTCGATGATATCGTCCATCGTAACTGAGCGTGGCTGATGCTCCTGAAAAACTTCCTTAAGGGCATCCTTTGCAAGTTCGGGTGTTACCGTTCTACCGTTGCCGGAAAGGCCAATGTAGGCAGACAGACGGGTGAGGGTACCTTCAAGCTCTCTGATATTACTATCAACCTTTTCGGCAATCATTTGCAGCACTTCATCGTCTACTTCAAGGGAACATTCCATTGCCTTCTGTCGCAGTATAGCAACTCTGGTATCGAAGTCGGGTTTTTGCAGATCGGCAAGCAAACCAGATGAAAAGCGGCTGGACAGGCGTTCTTCCAACTTGGCAATTTCTTTTGGCGGGCGATCACTTGAAATAATAATCTGCTTGCCTGAATTGTACAATGCGTTAAATGTATGGAAAAATTCTTCTTGTGTGGAATCTCGTCCGGCAATAAATTGAATATCGTCTATTAATAATACATCTACATTGCGGTATTTTTCCCGAAAGGCAGCATTTTTGTTGGTTTGAATGGCTGTAACCATTTCGGTGGTAAATTCTTCGCTGGTTACATAAACAAGCTTGGTATTTGGTTTGTTATTTATTACAAAGTGCCCGATTGCGTGCATCAAGTGTGTTTTACCAAGGCCAACCCCACCATAGAGGAAAAGGGGATTATATGCCTGCGCAGGAGCTTCAGCAACAGCCAAGGAAGCCGCATGGGCAAAGCGGTTGCCGCTTCCAACAACAAAGGTATCGAAGGTATAGCGGGGATTCAGCTTGTCCTGAATAGATTTAACGGGCTCTTTTCCAGGTTCAAAGTTTTTCAGCTCTTCAGGGGTTAAGATGATAGCTTCAATCGGACGCAACGCGACTTTAGACAAGGTTTGGGAAATTTGATTTAAGTATTTTGATGAAACGAAGGAAGCAAAAAAATCGCTGGAACCCGCAAACACCAATCGATCGTTTTCTAAGACAACCGGTTTAATGGCCGATTCGATCCAAGTGGCGTAGCTGACGGGTGTCAATTGTTGTCGCAGAAGGTCACTTGCTTGTGACCAAAGTAAGGTAATATCCAAATGTAAAGTGCCTCCCTCTAAATGAAAAACAGAACGCCACACAAAAAGGTGTAGGCCCTGTGGATAACTTATTGGGTTCGCAAAGAACCTGCATATATACTACCATAACTGACAAAAAGACCGCAAGTCTTTGTGGATAACCGGTTGAATGAATAGCTTAACTTGTTGATAACTTTTTGGCACTATCTCTTGTGTGTGAAAATATTTACACCACAATCGCTTGACTTTTCTTAGGGAAAATATGCAAAAGACATTCAATTGTTAAATATAATCTACAAATATTTTTTTAATTTTACAATTTTACACTTGTTGCTTGAAGTAGATTTCGGTATAATCGTAGTAGCGATTATATGGGAGGTTAAATATATGGGACGTAGTCGTTTTACTAAAAAAGAGCGTGCATGGATTTTATATGATTGGGCAAACAGCGTATATGCCACCAATATTATGGCGGCCATTTTTCCGCCCATATTTGTCAACATTGCCGGTAATGCTGGTGATGCGATATGGGGCTACGCTACCAGCCTTGCAACATTAGTTGCCGCTCTTCTTTCGCCTGTCCTTGGCGCCATTGCAGACTATAAAGGAATGAAGAAAAAGCTGTTCACCTTCTTTGCTCTTTTGGGCATTATTGCAACGGGGCTGATTGCTTTTTTTGGCAACTGGAAGATAATGCTCATTTTCTACGTTATTTCCCGAATCGGTTTTTCCTGCTCTAACCTCTTTTATGATTCCTTCCTAACTGACGTTACTACCAATGACCGTATGGACAAGGTAAGCTCTTGGGGTTATGCCATGGGTTATATCGGCGGGTCGACCATTCCCTTTGTTATCAGCATTGCGGTGCTTGCTTTTCTTGGTTATTCCAATCCCTTCGCGCAAAAGTTTTCTATTATCATTACATCGGTGTGGTGGATGGTGTTTACCATTCCTTTCCTGAAAGATGTTGAACAGATACACTACATCGATTCTGATAAAAAGCCTACTTTTTTACAGGTCATGAGACAAACCCTACAGACAGCCAAAGAAATCACCCGAGAAAAGGGATTGTTCCTGTTTATTATTGCTTACTTTTTCTACATTGACGGCGTTGGAACGGTCATCAACATTTCTACGGCCTATGGTGCTTCTCTTGGCCTTGGTACCATGGGTATGATTTTGGCTTTGTTGGTTACGCAAATTGTGGCAATGCCATGCTCCATCCTCTTTGGTGGCTTTTCCAAAAAGGTGGGGGCAAGAAAGTTGTTACTTTTTGCGATTGCAGTATATATTGTTATTTGTCTGTTTGGCTTTGTCATGGGTTTTACCCTTGAGCCGTCCCAAAAAGCCTATGAAGATGCCTATGAGGACTTCAAAACCGAGGTGGTGGCGAGTCTTCCCACCTTTGTTGAGGAGGAGAAGGCAGAGGCAGCTCTTACCACCTATTTCCAAAAGACAAGTGACTATATTAGAAACAATAATCAAGACGGGCTTGATAAACTCCATCTAACTTGGGCGGACATGCATGAAAGCGATATTGCGCTTGCCACTGTGGCTGAAGATATAATTGAACTTAGTAGGAGTGATTTTATTGATTCGACAGACACCATTGATGCCTATCAAAAGTCGATTAAGACATCAAGCACCATTTTCTGGATGATGGCCATTTTGGTTGGTACTGTACAAGGCGGTATCCAAGCAACGTCTCGCTCTCTATTTGGTAAGCTTATTCCCAAGAAGAGATCCAATGAGTTTTTCGGCTTTTTCGATATTTTTGGGAAATTTGCGAGTTTTATCGGACCCCTGCTGTATTCGCTTATCGCCTCGCTAACTGGTCGTTCTTCTTATGGAACAATTGCTCTTGCGGTGCTTTTCGTCATTGGATTTGTTGTTTTGTATAAATCGGGTGATGAACTTGACCGTTTGGAAAAAGAGCGGGCAATGTCTGCTGATTAAAATAAGCAACAAAAAAGCGGGCTACCCCCCGCTTTTTTGTTAACCATCTAAGCCTTCACTTTGCCTTTGCATGTTTTCAACGATGATATCGTAGATATCGCCTTGTGTGGCGCAATACGCAAGCACATCCCAAGGTTCGTTGGTGTGGTAATGGATTTTAATTAGCTCATCATCACCAACGCAAAGGAGGCTATCTCCCTTGATATTGTTTTGGATATAATCCCCGATGGTATCCTCATCCATCTCGTTTCCTTCAATTAACAGCTGTACATCGTAACGAAATTCAATGATTTCTTTCATTGGGTAGATCTCCTTTACCAGTATTCCCTGAAATCATATCACAGAAACGGAAAAGCGGTCAATGAGTGGAAGCTAAAGGGAGCGTATCAACTGCATAGCGCTTTTAATTCCATCTACTGCGGCGGACATAATACCACCTGCGTATCCTGCACCCTCGCCCGCGGGAAAAAGCCCTTGCAGGGAAGCTTGTCCATCTTTGTTGCGTAATATGCGCACAGGGGAAGATGATCTGGTTTCTGGTGTGGTGAGGATAGCCTCGTCACTTGAAAAACCTTTTAGCTTTCGATTTAAAAGCGGCAAAGCTTCTTTCATGCAGGCCACAGCAAAATCAGGTAGACAAGGCGTAATATCTCCCCAAACTACACCCGGTTTATAACTAGGTGTTACCTGCATCGGTCCTGTTGAAAGCCTGCCTTTTAGGAAGTCACCTACTAATTGAGCAGGGGCTTTATATTCCTTTCCCGCCAAATCGAAAGCGGTTTTTTCCCACTTGCGCTGGAATTCGATACCTGATAAGGGGTCGCTTGAAGCAAAATCGGTGGGATACACATCAACCAGCAGAGCGCTATTGGCATTGACGCCATCCCTTTTATATACACTCATACCGTTGGTACAGAGATGACCAGGTTCGCTGACGCTTGGAACCACAGCGCCGCCCGGACACATACAAAAGGTATAAACTCCACGCCCTGACTTGGTTTTCACATTTAGGTGATATTCAGCGGGTGGGAGTAGGATACCGTCTGCTGCTTGGCCATACTGGGTATGGTCAATATCGGCTTGAAGATGCTCAATGCGGGCGCCGATGGAAAAGGGTTTTGCCTGAAGTAAGATACCTAATTCTTGTAATAGTTTATAGGTATCCCTTGCACTGTGACCGATTGCTAAAATGACTTTTCGGCATTCAAAGTACTCGCGTTTTTTATCTTTTTTGTACAAAATACCTATGATACCGCCATATTCTATATGGATGTTTGAGAGACGAGTATTGAATAAAACCGTTCCACCCAAGGATTCAATTTCTTTTCGGATGGACGAAACTACCTTGGGTAAACGGTCGGTACCGATATGTGGGCGCTGCAGGGTAAGGATATCATCGGGCGCCCCATGATTATGCAGAATATTCAATACCTGTTTACATAGAGGGTTTTTAATGCTGGTAGTCAGTTTACCGTCTGAAAAAGCTCCGGCACCGCCTTCTCCAAAGAGCATATTGCTTTCCGGGTCAAGGGAACCGGACAAAAACAAGTGATTGATTTTACGTGCCCGATTATTCACACTCTCGCCCCGCTCCAGCACTAAAGGCTTTAAGCCTGCCCGGGCAAGATAAAGAGCTGCAAACAGGCCAGCGGGGCCTAACCCCACAACAACCGGCCTAAAAGTAGAAGCGACTTTTGGTGGACAAAGTGGGGCAGGGGGATTGATGCGCCTGACTTCACTGTCCTTAAATCTTTGAAGCAGTTTCTCTTCGTCATTCTTTAATGAAAGATCCACCGAACAAATTAAGCAAATGTTATTTTTATCTCTTGCGTCAATGCTTTTTTTTGCAAGCTTCCAAGACTGCACTTGACTTTTGTGAATACGTAAAAAACGAATAGCTTTATCGAATGCTTCTTCCTCCCTTGCAGACAAGGGAAGACGAAGGTTCAGTACCCGAATCATAACAAGCTGTCAGGCGCTTGTCCCTGTTCAATGGCGGTAATCATGTTAACGCGGCGTTGATGGCGGCCGCCCTCATATTCACTGTTTAAAAAGGCATCAACAATGGCCTTGGCCATTTCAACTCCTATAACCCGTGCGCCCATAGCCAGCATATTGGCATTGTTATGCTGCCTTGTTAGGGAAGCGGAAAGGGGTTCCGAACACAAGGCGCATCGAATGCCGGGCACCTTGTTGGCAGCAAGGCTTATGCCGATACCTGTTCCACAGATAACAATTCCAAGGTCACACTCGCCGCTTTGCACGGCTTTTGCTGCTTTATAAGCAAATAGCGGATAGTCAATGCTTTCGGTTGAATCGGTGCCAAAATTAACGTACTCAAGGCCCTTCTCTTCAAGGTGTTTTACGATTTGATTTTTCAGTTCAAGGGCAGCATGGTCATTAGCGATTGCGATTTTCATAAAAATACCTTCTTTCATCATTCTATTGTGGTTCTTATATACCTGTAGCAAGTATATCACAAAACTGATTCTCATCATAGGATGACGTTTATGAGGTGATGAATAATAAATTATCAAAAATTTTTTTAAAAAGTATTGACACTTATGATATCAAAATGATATCATAAAGATGTAATAATGATTCTGGAGGTGTTCTATGAACATTCAAGAAAAAGCAATGAAGTCCCGTAAGGGAATGCCGGTTCTTATCGGTACACTGCTTGGTTACCTTGCGCTGATTCCACTGACCATGTATTTAGTAAACAACTGGAACGATATCTCTCTTGCCTTAGGTGTCTTGTTTATTACACTGATGTCCCTTTGGTTTATTAGCGGTTTCATCATTCTTGCGGGTCTTAAATTGTTACGTCCCCAGGAAGCCTTGGTGCTCACCCTTTTTGGGCAGTATGTCGGTACCTTACGTGGTGAGGGCTTCTTTTGGGTCAATCCTTTTTGTACGGCCATCAACCCCGCGGCAGATACACGCGTTGGCCAGAGTAAGGATGTTTCCAAGAAGACGGATGCTACGTCTTCAGCCAATATAAACCTTGAACTGGCTAACAAAAAAATTTCCCTGAAATTCATGACTCTATCCAATGCCAAACAGAAGATTAACGACCGTCTTGGAAACCCAGTTGAAATTGCAATCGCTGTTATATGGCGGGTTAAGGATACGGCAAAGGCTGTATTTAATGTGGATAACTACAAAGAATACCTGTCTTTACAGTGCGATGCAGCTGTTCGGAACATCGTTCGAATTTACCCCTACGATGTAGCGCCCGGCATCGACACCACAGGCGACGGCAAGGCAGATGAAGGAAGCCTCAGAGGTTCATCTGAAGTGGTTGCAAGCCGCATAAAAGAGGATTTGCAGGAAAAGGTGGAAATTGCTGGTCTGGAAATCTTAGATACTCGCATAACCTACCTTGCTTATGCGCCGGAAATCGCATCCGCCATGCTCCAGCGTCAGCAGGCAAGCGCTATTATTGATGCCCGCAAGATGATTGTTGACGGAGCTGTCGGCATGGTGCAAATGGCGCTTGAGAGCCTGCAAGAAGGCAATGTTGTGGAGCTTGACGATGAACGCAAGGCCGCCATGGTATCTAATCTTTTGGTGGTGCTCTGCGGTAACCGCGATGCGCAACCTGTCGTCAATTCAGGCAGCCTATACTAAGATGAAAAAGCAGATACCGCTGCGCCTGTCTCAAGAGCTTTATGCGGCTTTGGCGGCATGGGCGGAGGATGACTTTCGTTCGCTCAATGGCCAAATTGAGTATCTGTTGACAGATGCAGTGAGAAAAAGAAGAAGAATCATTATCAAAGACGAATGATATATTTCCGTTAAACCAGCGGAATAGGACAAGGTAAGGTATTAAAGAAGGAAAGTTAGATTATGAACAGTAAAACAAAAGCATTAGAAAAAATAGCCCTTGGCACTGCCGTGATGTTCGGCCTCTATTGGTTGTATTCAATGGTCATAAGGCCGCAATTGCTTCTGTCGGATGGCATCAAAGGCATGATGGGGCTTGCAGTGCTGTACGGAGCAGGTCTTGGCCTATTTGCGCTGATTACCAAAAAAATATCTACAAAACCATACGCTTACCAAGAAAAAAAGAGGATTACTTTCAAAACCCTTGTACGATCCTTTCTGTTACAGTGTACAGCTTTCATGATACTCAATGTCCTAGCGATTGTTACCTCGATTTTTGGTGGAGAAAGCTCTTCAACCGAAATGCTTCCAATGACTTCTTCCATGTTGTTTATGCTGCTTGTTTTTAACCCAATCGTTGAAGAATTTGTATTCAGGCATTTATTTGCGGGCAAGTTGTTACAATATGGGCAAAGGTTCTATATCTTGGCATCGGCCTTTTGCTTTGCCTTAGTGCACGGGGTATCTGTCGATTTTGGACACATTATTTACACATTCATTTTAGGAATGATTTGGGCTTACCTTACTGTTCAAACGGGCAACATTGCTTTGGCGGTTCTTATGCACGCCTTATCCAATTTTTTTAACGCTATCATCATACAGATGCTGTTTGACATTTCCACAGAGGCTGTAGGTATCTATTCCATACTGCTTATGGCGCTGGGCGTGGTTGGTCTCGTACTGTTTCTTAAAAACAGGAGAAAAATTATTTTGGATGGCACCCCGGGACTCATAAACAGACAAACTGTAAAAGACCTGTTCAGCAACAAAGGAATTTGGTTTTATACAGTACTGACTTTGATTGTCATGTTGCTAAAGGGTAAATGACAGGACGCTTTTATGCATCAAATTTAACAACATTAAGAAAGCTTTCTGTCAGCCAGGCGGAAAGCTTTTTTAAGTAACTTGGTACAAGTTCATTTTTAAGTACTCTGTTTCCGGAACACCAACCAAGATTGGGTGGTCGGGCGCTTGGGAACGGGCTTCAATTAACCTGAGGTCAACTCCTGCAAGGCGGGATGCTTGGAAAACTGCTTTTTCAAACAGTTTTCGATTCATAAAGTGGCTGCAAGAGGCGGTGGCAAAGTAGCCGCCCCTACGCACGAGGCGCAGACCCCAGTGATTAATATTTTGGTAGCCTTTTTCCGCTCCTTTAACAGTGCGTCTTGATTTAGTAAAAGCTGGCGGATCGAGGACAACCAAATCATATTTGGCTTTTTCTTGAACTTGTTCCGGCAGCCACTTGAGGGCATCTGCTTTGGTAAATGTGATGACCTCAGGGGCAATCTGGTTGAGCTGGCTATTGAGCTTTGCCATGTTCAGCGCATCTTGTGAGGCATCAACCAAATGTACGGATTTAGCGCCATGCTTTAGGCAGTTAAGCGCAAAGGCTCCCGTATGGGTGAAGCAGTCAAGCACTTCAAGCCCCTTGGAAAGTTTTGCGACTGCCAATCGGTTATATTTCTGATCCAGAAAAAAGCCGGTCTTTTGTCCCAAACCAAGGTCTACCCGGTACTTTACGCCGTTTTCAACGATTTCCACTTGGGTATTTGTCGGCACTAGGTGAATTCCATCATCAAACCAGCCAATATGGTTATCTAAACCTTCTTTTTGTCTTAAATCACCTTCACTACGTTCAAATAGCCCAAGAATTTTTTCGCCTCTTTCCCGAAGGTTGTCAAGCAAGAGAGAAAAAATCATGTCTTTACGTTTTTCAATGCCAAGGCTCATGACTTCGGCTACCAGAAAAGAACCGAAACGGTCAATAGTTAGCCCTGGAAAACGATCGGCTTCACCAAAAATCAACCGACAGCATGAAAAATCATCGCCCATAACACGCTGGCGGTAACTAAGGGCATAATTGATACGGCGAGCAAAAAAGGCCTCGTCAAAGCGGTCGTTGGCGTTGGTTGAGATAATTCTAACTCTCAGCAAGGAATGGCTGTTATAAAAACCCGAACCAAGATAGGTGCCGTTTTGAGAAAAAACGTCGCAAATTTCACCGTCAAGGCAATCGGCAACGTTTATAACCTCGCCTTCATAAACCCACGGATGTCCGCCTTCAAATGCCTTTGTTCCTTTTGGGGTAATGGTTATATAGGGAAAGGGTCTTGTTGCTCTCATATAAACCTCAGATTGTTTGTTTTTGAATGATAATACATTGCGGCGCATCGGCTCCTGCATTTACAAATTGCTGCCAAAGTACATTGTATTCTTGGGACGGAAGACTGGACAGATAGGGGATAAGCGCATTCTTTTCCACTTTACCTTCTGGATGTCCTGGATATACACATAGAACACATACGCCATGGGGACATAGTAAAGACAGAGCCTGCTCAAGCGCTTGTTTTGTGGTTACCCAATTGGTACGCACAACTTTATCACTTCCCGGTAGCCAGCCCAAGTTAAAAGCACAGAACTTGATGGGATACGCAACATGATTTTTCATTTTTTCGTGTCCGCAAAGAAACAGCTCAGCGCGGCTTAAAAGCCCGTTTGCTTCAAGCAGTGCTTGAGTATTTTTAAGGGCAAGTTCTTGAATATCAAAAGCATAGACCTTACCCTCATCACCAACTAGATGGCAAAGCTTCAAGGTATCATAACCGTTGCCCATGGTGGCATCAACCACTCTGTCACCCGGGCGAACCACTTTTTCAAACACTATTTCTGCGAGGTGACGGGCAGAGCGTAAAACAAAAGTGTTCATAAGTTTTTAAGGGCTTGGACTTCTTCTTCTGTTAACTCACGCCAAGTTCCTCTTACCATGTTTTTAAGCGACAGCGGACCGTAACCTACACGCTTTAAACGAACAACGCTATGGCCAACCGCTTCAGCCATTTTTCGGATTTGTCGATTACGCCCTTCATGGATGCTAATGAGCAAATCGGTGGAGAAAGCGTCTTTCCTGAGCACCCTGACTTTGGCGGGCGCTGTTTTTCGCCCGTCAATATATACGCCGCCAGCAAGCATAGCCACTTCTTTGGGGGTTACCTCCATGGAAAGGCGTACTATATAAGTTTTACTAACCTCATGACTTGGGTGGGTGAGGCGCTGTGTTAAATCCCCATCGTTGGTTAAGATTAACAGGCCTTCCGAATCATAATCAAGCCTGCCTACTGGGTAGAGGCGTACAGGGTAATCGATGAAATGATCCATAACCGTATCACGTCCCTTTGGGTCGCTGACGGTTGTTACTTCTCCCATAGGTTTGTAATAAAGAACATAGCGTTTTTCTTCTTCTAAAGATATTCGTTCTCCCTTGAGGGTGATTACATCATCCGAACTTACCTTTGTACCTAAGGTGCGGATGGTTTGTCCGTTTACTTGTACTGCGCCTGTTAAGATTAATTTTTCCGAATTACGTCGGCTTGCCACTCCGCAAAGAGCCATATACTTTTGTAACCGTATGGTTCTTTTTGTCATTAAAAACCCTCCAAAATACGATTCACATCGTTTTTTGCTTCATCAACAGGTGAAGTATATCAATAGCCAAGAAAAAATACAAGAAATTGCTTGCAAAGTTGTTTTTATTGTGATAAAATAATACCCGCTTGTAAAAGCTGAAATGATTGAAGGAGGTGAAGGAAGTTGGCTAATATCAAGTCTTCAAAGAAGCGCATTAGTGTTATCAGGAAAAGAACGTTAGAAAATCGTATGGTGAAAACATCCGCCAAGAATGCTGTTAAAAAATTTGTTAAATTGCTTGATGAGGATCCCGTTCAGGCTCAAAGCCAGTTGAGCGCTACCACCTCCATTATTGATAAAGCCGTTACCAAAGGTGTGATGCACAAGAATGCAGCGAATCGTAAAAAGGCACGCCTTGCCCGTGCATTGAACAAAGTAAACGCCTAATTTATTTTATTGCCTATAGCGATTTAAGGTTTTACCTTGGTCGCTTTTTTTTATAAAAAATTACCACCCGTTGTCGGGTGGTAATAAAGTAAAATTTTAAGGGGTTGCAGGTTTTGCATCGGATGCAAAGATTTTGTTGTAAACCGTGGCTGTCAAGGTATTGGTGACATCATCGTCAGCATCATAGATGCCGTTACCGTTTTTGTCTGTAAAGAACCCGTTCTTGATTTTGAATGCACGAACAGCGTTTACGGTATTTGGACCGTATTTGCCATCAATTATATGACTATAGTACCCCAGTGCATTCAAGCGGATCTGCATCTTTGCAATTTCAATTATTGTTAAGGAAACTGCACCACCTCCAGGAACGTCAGGTTTATCGACATGCGGTTCGCTTAAGCTGCCGGAGATTGCTGAACGGGTAACCGGCCCGGCGATACCATCTATCTGTAAGCCCTTTGCCTGTTGGTATGCGCGCACCGCCATGTAGGTTCTATAGTCGAATAAGTGTTGAATAGGTCCCTTGTAGTAGCCAAGAGCTTTTAGCTGCTCTTGAAGCTTTGCAACCTCCGCATTTGAATTCCCGTAGCGTAGGGTGTTCGTACTTTTTGAATCGACGGCAGAGGTGTCCGGTGGAGTGAATGGTTTATTATTGGAGGCAATAGCACCACTACCAAACAATACTTTCCAAGTTTCCTCACCAACAATGCCATCTACTTTGAGCTTGTTTTTTTTCTGGAAGTTACGCACGGCCTTGAAAGTGACATAATCAAAAAGGTCGGTGAGGGGCGTCGCACTTGAAAGGTAACCCAAATGCTGTAATCGGTTCTTAACAGTGAAAACGGTGGAGCCGGTTTGGCTGTATTGGATCCGAATTGAGGCGGGCTTAGGAGCGTTAGAGTTATATGGCTTGCCACTTTCTAAGGTGTTTAATGTTTTTTGACCCACGATTCCGTCAACCACTAAGCCGTTTTGCATTTGAAACAGACGAACGGCTTTTAGGGTATCGTCATAATATTTTCCGTCAATACTACCGGAATAGTAATTCAGATTCTTAAGCTTTGTTTGAACGGTTTTGACTTGGTCATTTTCACACCCGTAACGCAGTGGGAACTCTTTAGTGCTGGGAGGGGGACTGGCTTTTTCCATGCCAATCGCCACTAAAGTATAAGGACCGGCAATGCCATCTGGTTGGAGGCCAACACTGCGCTGGAAAGAGCGGACCGCCTCTACGACTGCATAAGAATATATACCATCAATCTTACCGGAATAGTAATTTTTTTCCTTTAACAACTGCTGTAGTTCCTGAACACGCTTTCCTTTATCCCTATACTGTAACTGTTCAGCGGAAATAGGGCTTAGACTTAAGATTAAAACAATGAAAAGAATAAAAGCAAGTGAGCGCTTTAGCATAATATTACCCCCCCTACATACATTATCACACACTTATTATATATTTTATGGAAGCATGTATTCAAGAACAATTCAATGACGATATCGTGAACTTGCTAAGTTAATGTTTTACAAAATAGTTGCAGCTTAAGTCGCTATCATAACAAAGTGCCTGACTAAAAATCAGGCACCAAAGTGGTTACTGTAATTTTGAGGCAATTTGAGAAGCCAGGCGCACGTTGTTAAAAACCAACTGAATATTGGCTTTTAAACTACTTCCGCCGGTAATTTCAACGATTTTCGCCAAGAGAAAAGGCGTTGTGTCTTTACCTTGAATGCCCTTTTGCTCGGCTTCTTTGACAGCGTCTGCGATGGCTTTGTCAATGACCTTGGCGTCCATAGCATACTTTTCAGGGATGGGGTTGGCAATCAACATACCGCCGCTAAAACCGATGGCACGTTGGGCGCTAATAACATCAGCAATTTCTTGGGCGCTCTCCATACGGTAATCCACTTTAAATTCTGAAGTGTTGGTAAAGAAGGCGGGCAGCATTTCAGTTTGATAGCCAAGCACAGGAACGCCTTTGGTTTCAAGGTATTCAAGTGTCAGGCCAAGGTCCAAAATGCTCTTTGCGCCGGCGCATACGACAGCGACGGGGGTTTGGGCCAGTTCTTCCAAGTCCGCTGAAATATCCATTGTGGTTTCAGCACCACGGTGTACGCCGCCAATACCGCCGGTTGCAAAAACCTTAATGCCTGCCAAAGCAGCGATAATCATGGTGGCGGCTACGGTGGTGGCGCCATCCTGTTTGCGGGCAACTAAAATGGGAATATCCCTACGGCTTGCCTTGGTAACGGATAGACCGGCCTTGCCAAGATAATCAATTTCTTCTTCGGTTAGACCCACACACAGTTTTCCTTGGATGATGGCGATGGTAGCAGGTTCGGCGCCGTTTTCACGGGCAATGTTTTCACAGGCGAGTGCTGTTTCCACATTCTGCGGGTAAGGCATACCGTGGCTGATAATGGTGCTTTCCAAGGCAATGACGGGGCGATTTTCCTTGAGCGCCTGCTCTACTTTGGGCGAAAACTTGATATGCTCAGATAGGTTCATGGCTATTTCTCCTTCATATATTGAATATTTTGGTGAGGAAGGCTTTGCTTGATTGTTGGCCGTAGTGGGCGGCCTCGATGGCGTCGGCGCCATTAGCAAGGGCATGGACGATACCGGCACACATAGCATCTCCAGCGCCTGTTAAGGTCGTGTAGGGAAATTTAAGAGCCGGTAACTGTTGACTTTTACGATGGTCGGCTGCATAAACCCCGTCTTGTCCCATGGAAATAAACACATTTCGTACGCCCTTGTTCAAGAAGTACTTTGCACAGGCCTCGGGTCTATCATCGCCTGACATGGCTTGAGCTTCAATCAGATTGGGTTTAATGGCGGATAATTTGTCAAGTATTGGCTGTGCTCTTTTTCCTTTTTCGATGGAAACAGGATCCAGCATGATGGGGGCCTGAACATGTGTACAAACGGTTTGAAGGGCTTCCTCTGAAAGGTTGGTATCTAAAACGCAATAATCAACTTTGACCATTTTATTGATGACAGATAATAATTGTTCTCTGGTTAAGCTTTCGCTTGCCCTCATATCGTTAAGGGCAAGCGCCATATCGCCATCCATATCATGAACGGCAAGGTACATAGGGCAAGCATAAGGGCTGGACACGGCATAGGACAGGTCGATACCTTTAAATAAACATTGGCCCTGTAACCATGATGCCAATGAATCGTTTCCCAAAGCGGATACCAGATATACTTTGTTGCCCATACCCGCTAATCTGGCGGCGATATTGTACCCAACGCCGCCGGCAGATATATTTACTTTTCCAATGTTTGAATCCTTTATCACAAGTGGTTGTACGGATTTTCCAAGCACATCCACGCTCAGACCGCCAAACACTGCAAATGTGTGCATCTTTCACCTCTTCCCTTTTTCTGAAGGCACGAACAAATGGGCAATGAATCGAGTACCGTTTATAAACAGCGCCGTGTAAATGATCCATTCCACTGAATAGAATTTTATCATATCAGGTGTTAGTGTTGCAATGAAGTTAATCAAAAACACATCAATATACAAGATTCAAAAGCCTTATCGTAAAAAGATAAAGGGTTTTAGGAGCGATCTTAGTGTTGGACGAAAAAAAGTATAGGGTATCAAAACACAACTGGCAATCAAGGCTGCTTCAATGTTTACGCACCAAAAACCTTCAAATAAGTAGTCCGCAAGCGGAAGCGCCACGGCGCCAAAGAAAAAAGAAACCAAAAATTTTAGCACGAGATTAAGTCTTTCCCAAGAAGCATGCAATCGCCAAAGCTGAAAAACCGATATTTTTCTTTGACCGCATGCTCATACGCCTGAAGGGTCCGGTCTCTACCCATCATGGCCGAAACCAGCATCAATAATGTGCTTTCAGGCAGATGAAAGTTTGTAAGTAACAGATCTGTGGCTTTGAAGGCAACACCGGGCTTGATAAAAATTTGCGTCATCCCTTGTCCCGGATGCACCGTGCCAGTGGCATCGGTAACGGTTTCAAGCGTGCGCACGCTGGTTGTACCGATACATACGATACGCCCTCCTTGTTGGCGGGCAACGTTGATGCGCTGAGCGGCATCGTCTGTTACTTCATAAAATTCGGCGTGCATCCGGTGGTTTTCGACATTTTCGGACTTCACGGGACGAAAGGTTCCAAGTCCCACATGCAAAAGTACGGGGACGATGTCAATGCCCTTTGTCTTTATCTTATCAAGGATAATTTTGGTGAAATGAAGTCCCGCCGTCGGCGCTGCGGCGCTACCTTCTTCTTTTGCGTAGACAGTCTGGTAGCGGTTTTGATCCAATAACTTTTCATGAATGTAAGGGGGCAGGGGCATTTGGCCCAAGGTATCTAACAGCGCTTCAAAAACCCCCTCATAAAAAAAACGGACAATTCTTCCGCCAGCTTTTGTCGTTTTTTCGATTTGTGCACGAAAAACACCCCCGCCAAAACTTACCCATGTGCCTTCTTTTAGGCGGCGACCGGGACGTACCAAGGTTTCCCATCGGTCTTTATCCAAGCGGCGTAAAAGTAAAACTTCCACCGGTACCTTGGTATCTTCCTTTTCACCAAGTAGCCTTGCGGGGATTACCTTGGTTTCATTAATTACCATCACGTCGCCCGGACGCAGATAATCGGGGAAGGAGAGAAACCTATCGTCTTTTATTAGTTGGTTGTTGATGTTACATACCAGCATACGGGAAGCGTCCCGTGGCTCAATGGGGGTTTGTGCGATTAATCCTTCGGGCAAATGGTAGAAAAAATCAGAGGTTTTCATCAAACAACCCCATCTGTTGAACTTGCCATTCTTCCTGTTTTTTTTGCGGCGTTTCAAGCCCGAAATGTTGGTAGCAAGCGGGGGTTACCATGCGCCCCCTTGGCGTACGCTGGATAAACCCAAGCTGTAAAAGATAGGGCTCATACACGTCTTCAATGGTGGTGGCGTCTTCGCCCGTGGAAGCGGCAAGGGTGTCAAGCCCTACAGGGCCGCCTGCAAACTTATCAATCATGGTGGTTAAAACGGTACGATCCACCCGATCAAGGCCAAGCTCATCAACCGCCAGCATATCAAGCCCCTGATGGGCCACTTCTTTGGTGATGATTCCGTCCGCCCTCACTTGGGCAAAGTCCCGTACACGCTTTAGCATACGGTTGGCAATGCGGGGAGTGCCTCGGCTGCGCCGTGAAATTTCCATAATGCCTTCGTCATCTGCCTTGATGCCCAAAATACCGGCGGAACGTTTTATAATACCCGCCAATTCTTTCGGTTCATACATTTCAAGCCGGAAAGTGATGCCGAACCTGTCCCGAAGTGGGGCGGACAAAAGACCTGCACGGGTCGTGGCGCCAATTAAGGTGAATTTTGGCAACTCAAGGCGCATGGAGCGAGCAGTAGGTCCTTTGCCAATCATTAAATCTAAGGCATAGTCTTCCATGGCAGGGTAGAGGACTTCCTCAACTGAGCGGGACAGTCTGTGAATTTCGTCGATAAACAAAACATCTCCGTGGGAGAGGTTGGTTAAAATAGATGCAAGGTCGCCGGGGCGCTCAATGGCGGGTCCTGAGGTGATGCGAATATTCTGCCCCATTTCTACGGCTACAATGCCGGCAAGGGTGGTTTTCCCAAGGCCGGGCGGCCCGTACAGGAGAATGTGGTCCAGCGCCTCCCGCCGTTTTAAGGCGGCGCAAATATAAATCTTTAGGCTTTCTTTTACCTTGTTTTGCCCGATGTAGTCCTTCAATCCTTTTGGGCGCAGACTCAATTCGGTTTCGCTATCTTCATCCCGAACGGTGGGCATTACCAAGCGGTCGTTTTCCATGGTCATCCTTTCATCATGCCTCGAAGGGCTGTTTTCACCAGCGTATCAGCAGTAGCATCCGGTCCATTCTCTTTAACCGCCAGTCCAATGGCTCGGATAGCTTCCATTTGTGTATAGCCAAGCGATTCAAGCGCAAGGATTGCTTCGCTAACGGGGCCTTGCGTAGCAGCTTGAGGACTGAAGCCAAGTGAGGGCACGCTTTCAAAGTCGGCTTCTGAAATTTTGTCTTTAAGCTCTAAAGAAATGCGCTGCGCAGTCTTTTTGCCGATGCCGGGCGCACGGGAAAGAACAGTAATGTCGTTTGTTAGAATTGCAAGTGTCAAATCCTTTAAAGGAATGGATGATAACACAGAAAGGGCAGTGCGTGTTCCAATACCGGAAACGGAAATCAGCTGCATGAACATTCTTTTTTCTTCCAGCGATGCAAAGCCAATTAGCTCCATGGCGTCATCACGCACAGCAAGGTAAGTAAACACTTTCATTTTTTCCCCAATCGGGGGTGCATTGGTCAAGACCGATTGAGAACACATAATTTCATACCCAACGCCATAAGCGTCAAGGACAATGAAATTACTTCCTTTCTGGTCAACTTTTCCTTCAATAAATGCGTACATGAAACCTCCAAAAGTCAGTTCATTTTAAACTGTTCACGCTGCCTGCCTGCGTGCAGGTGGGTAATTGCTGCTGCAACGGCGTCTGCCGCATCGTCCGGTTTTGGTATTTCGTTTAGGTTCAGCAACAGTTTAACCATTTGCTGCACTTGCTGCTTTTCCGCTTTACCAAAGCCGACAACGGCCATCTTAATCTGCATGGGCGTGTATTCATATAATTTGTCGGGCAGGTGTTTTGCGCAGCACATAATCGCAACCCCTCTAGCAGCGCCTACCGTAAATGCCGTGGTAACGTTGCGGGCAAAAAACAGCTCTTCAAAAACAATTTCATCAGGTTGGTAGGTCAACAAAATTTCTTCCACTTGATTGTAAACAGAGGTAAGACGCTCGGGAAAGGAAATATGTGCGGGCGTTGTAATCACTCCGCACGCAACAAACGACAGTTTTGTTCTGTTTTCTTCAACCACACCCCAGCCCATGGTTGCAAGACCGGGGTCAATTCCTAATACTCGCATTTTTCCTCCGCCTATCATGATAAGTCAGGCAACGAGGCTTGTCAAACAGGCTCATTATCCGTTCGGCTCAAAAATTTTTGTAATAATTTTTCTGCGTGAGTCCTTGCAAGGTTAGCGCTTTCCTGCACCTTGCTTTCATCGGGGACGCTTTGTCCCATGAGCAGCGAAAACTGGCTTATTTTAAGCCCCAAAGCATCCTGTATATAGGCATCGGACCCTTTGGGAGAAACAAGATAATAGCATAACAGCGAATCTTTCTGGCCGATTCGGTGTGCACGGTCTTCAGCCTGGGAGTGAACGGCAGGCGACCAGTCCAGCTCTCCAAACACCACGCAGCTTGCGTTTTGCAAGTTAAGCCCCGAAGCCGCCCGCAGACTAATGATGCATAGGTTAGTTCGCCCCCCGAGAAACCGTTCCTGTGCCTTTTGTTTCTGCTCAGCGGTTTCTCGTCCTGTAATCATGGCGGGGCTGTAGCTTTTCAAATCTTTTTTGTATTGGTCCATCACTAAGTGATGGTGCGCAAACAGAAGAACCTTTTCTTTTTCTTCAAGAAGCGCCCGTACAAACTGCGCTACATAGGGCGCTTTACTCACACCGGTTGCTTGGCGCTGGCCACGGGAAATATTGCTTTCCAGCAGCGCTTTTTCGGACAGGGTAAGCGTTTCATCGTTGCTTAGCTTCATTAAATTATCAATAACGGGTTGCATCAGGACTCGATATGTTTTGGAGTCCACATCAATTTTTTGCACAAGGCGCCGCTTTTCCGGCAGCTCAGGCAAAACATCGGCTTTGGTGCGTCTGAGCATTAATCCTTCCCGGCGCAAAAATGCACCAAGCAGCTCGGGTTTGGCGACAATGTCGCCAGCATATCCATAGCACCATTCACGAGAGAAAGATTCCCAATCGCCTAAGAAATGGAAATCGATAATGTTCATCACGTTCCATATTTCACCGCCCCTGTTATAGATGGGTGTTCCCGATAGGCCGATAACGGTATCAACGCTTTCAGCAAGCAGGGAGGCAGCACTGTATTTTTCGGTGCCCGACCTGCGTAATTCCTGAATCTCATCAAAAACCACCATGCGAAAAGCGTATATCGGTAAGGCTTCTTTCCAACCACGTAAAAGTAGGTAGTGGCACAGGTAAATGTCCGCCAATGGAAGCTTGTAGGGGGTCAAGCCTTTAAGTACATGGATTTGCGGTTCTTTTCCATTGATTAACAAAAAACGGCTAATTTCACTTTGCCAGTTAAGGACAAGGTGCGGCGGCACAACAATGAGGACAGGATACTGTTCTTTCGATGCCAAAAAGGCAAGCAATTGTACTGTTTTTCCGAGTCCCATTTCGTCGGCCAACAGGCCTCTTTGCGTGTGGTTAAGCCAATAAAGTCCCTGTTTTTGAAAGTCCCTGAGCTCACCTAAAAAGGAGGTTTGGGGCGGTGTGGCGGGGGACAGACCCCTTAACTGCAATTGGCTGTTTTTTTGGTAATGATGGCGAGCCTGTTCCAACTCACTTTGC
>JGI24711J26586_10000975_pt1 | contig 22338 bp, 24 predicted proteins | sample BioPla3DNA1_FD_26586 | JGI IMG/M metagenome (IMG submission 26586)
GTTGTTTTTTCAAGCCCTGATTCAGCTTCTTCAATCTCCGCCATAATAAGCTCGCGAAGTTCTTTATCAGGTTTTTCCTCAAGCATTTCCTTCGCATCTGAAATAGCTTTTTTATACCTTTTATATTCACGGTACTTCTCTACAATCTCTTCTATCTCGGAATGCTCTTTCATAAGTTTCTTATACTGTTCCTGATCGGCTATTACCGAAGGATCGGCAAGCTTAACATTTATCTCTTCAAATCTCTCTTCTATTGACTTAAGTTTATCAAACATAAAATACTTCCTTTCGCCTGGGAAACATCAGCCTGTGCTCTGTTTAATATTGAAAAAAACAACAACTGCAATTATAGCACACACGTTGGTATAACCGCAATACGCTAATAAAACCAGAAAGAAAGCCTATAAATATAACATTTAGCTTTTTTAGATAAGCTGGTTTAATGTAGTGTTTTCAAGTTTATTGGCTACAATATCACGAATTTCTTTAAAAACGCTCAGAAGCTTTTCGTTTCTTTCAATGGGCGTGTGCTCAAAAAAATACAAACTCGCTGATCCGACAGAAGCAAGCGGACCGTCAATCAGCCGAATAATTTCCGCAAGAGTTATTTCTGAGGGGTTCTTTGCCAATTCATAACCGCCGCTTGCGCCCCTTATGCTTCTTACATATCCTGCGCCTTTAAGCTGCAGAAATATCTGCTCCAGATACTTTTTGGGAATACCGTTGCGTTCGGAAATCTCAATAATTTTCGCTCTGCCTTTTCCATAGCGGCACGCAAGATCCACAAGGGCAAGAAGGGCATATTCACTTTTTCGTGACAGACGCATATAAACTGCCTCCCCTTTTTTCAGCCTATCAGTAAGTCATTCGCGTTTACATTTACACTTTGCGCCAAATACGCACAACTCAGTTGTCGTTATAATCACCCATTCAGAAACCGCGATTATTATTTCCGTTGTACGATAATATACCCTGTTTTGTCATAAGCTCTTTAATTATTTTAACCGAATTTTCAATGCCTTCGCTTCCGGAAAGCTTTACTGCAGCCGGAAGATCATTTTCCTTGTCTTTGCCTACCCAGATGGTTAGAATTCGTTCAGGCGGAATACCGGTATATATAACATCAAGATCATCCTGATTTAGTTCTATAGCCGAAACAATCAGTATCATACCTGCTTCCATCATTATATGTGAAACCTCAGTCAGCCTTCGTATATGTTCTCTTCTGTTGTATGGAACCATGTCATTAGTTACAATGTCGGCATCTACACCATATAAAAGGCTTCCGATTCCTAAATAGTACACGAGCCTTCCATCATGGAAAAGCTGCTTTTCAAGCGTTCGGGCGATTTCTTTACGCGGACTTTCCTTTTCACCGGTCACAAGAACCAATGTCGCTTTTTGGTTGTATTTGGCTGCCCGTGTTTCCGCGCTTATATCACTGCCTATCCATTTGTAATTTCGCATTAGCACTTTATTTCGAACCCAGCTTGTATGATCCTCCAGATCCTGCATAATGATCCCGCCGCCGGAAATCTCGTATTCATCAACTATTACAAACCTGCTTGTTATAGCGTTATCAGCCATCAAATCAAAGGCAATATGCCTGTCCATGCTTAATATGCATTCAGCTACTTCATAACGTTCAATATAATCTTTTTTTATTTTATCAAGATTTGACGCGTCTAAGACACTGCTGACATTCTCCAACTGTACGTCCACACGGGCGGTTCCCAGCTTAAGCGTATAAGTTTTATCCTTTACAAATGGTTTTTTCCCAAGCCAGAACAAGTTTACAAGCACACGGCCTGTTACCTTTGGTTTTGGTTCTCTTGCAAGGCAGGCTATTTCACCTCTTTTTACATAAATCTGTTCCGTAACCGTAAAGCCACACGCCCACCCTGCGCTGAGTGTTTTCGGTATGCCACTGTTAAACGCTTCAATTGTTTTTACCTTTGTTCTTTTACCGGACGGGTAAAAAATAATTTCATCACCAACCGACAATCTGCCGCTCTCTATAGTTCCGGCTATTATTCTGCGCCTGTCGTTGTTTTTCGTGAATTTATAGACATCCTGAACCGGCATTCGAAACGGTTTATCTTCGGGGAGTTCCTCTTTCTGAAATGAATCGAGCATTTCTAAAACGTTCTTTCCTTCATACCACTGCATTTTATCCGAATGGTTCGCAATATTCTCACCTTCCGAGGCACTTACCGGAACAAACCCTGCAGGCTCAATATCAATCTTTCGCAAAAAACGCCGATATTCCCTTTCGATCCTTTTAAACGGTCTTTCATTATAGTTTACAAGATCCATTTTGTTTACAAGCACGCAAATCTGTTTAATACCAAGCATTGAGAGCATATACCCGTGCCTTTTTGAGTTCTCACGAACACCTTCCGATGCGTCAATAACTAAAAGCGCTGCTTCGGCGCGGGCCGCCCCGGTTATCATATTCTTCAAAAACTCAATATGTCCGGGAGCATCAATAATAATGTAATTTCTGAGTTCCGTCTGGAAGAAGCAGCGTGCGGCATCAATTGTAATTCCCTGGGACTGCTCGTCCTTTAACGCATCCAAAAGGAACGCATATTCAAAAGGTTTCGAATTGCGCCTGCAGGTTTCTTTCACCTGTTCCAGTTTCCCTATCGGCAGAGAATGTGTATCAGCCAAAAGCCTTCCTATTACAGTGCTTTTTCCATGATCAACATGCCCTACAATAACTATATTCATATCAGTTTTATTAATTAAATCCCTTTTGTTTATCGGATTCTCCATATTCAAACCTCGTCTCCCTGAAGCACTACATGTACCCGCCTTTTCTTAATTCTTCAAGCCCACCGCCGTCTTCCTTGTCCTGTGCCCGTCCGGATCTTTCGGCGATGTTTGAGAATTTTCCGGTTTTCAGCTCGGCAATAATTGCGTCCACATCCCCCGCGTCGGACTCCACAGGAAACGTACAAGGCCAGCAGCCTAAAGACCTGTACCTTTTTCCGTCTCCTTTGTTGTAGTACAGCGAAACGGTGGGAATGTTCTCACGTCTTATATATTCCCAGATATCAAGCTCGGTCCAATCCAAAAGCGGATGAATGCGTATATGAGTATTCGGAGCGAAATCTGTTTTATATTGCCCCCAGAATTCCGGAGGCTGGTCCCCAATATCCCAGTCACTGTTTTTGTCCCTCGGAGAAAAATATCTTTCCTTTGAACGGCTTCCTTCTTCATCGGCTCTTACACCTACAATAACCCCTGTAAAAGGTTCTGTATTACTGTCTGTTTCATATTTGCCTTTATCATGGTTCATCCGGTAACGAGGCCACTTTCCGCTGAGTGTATTCACAAGGGCTTCCGTTTTTAGTTTTTTACAGCATTCAATACGGCTTGCATTGCCATCAGGGTACGTTTGTTTTTTATCCAGAGCCTCCCAGTTTTCTCCGTAAATCATATCAAGCTTCCATTCCAACGCCAGCCGGTCGCGGTATTCAGTCATTTCAGGAATTTTGTAATGCGTATCAATATGGACTAACGGAAATGGAACATGACCAAAAAAAGCTTTTCTGGCCAGCCACAACAAAACAGTGCTGTCTTTGCCTATTGACCAAAGCATGCAGAGGTTTCTGAAATTTGCATATGCTTCACGCAGGATATGGACGGATCTGTTTTCTAATTTGTCAAGATGATTCATTGCACCACTCCCACATACCCTCTTACTGTAAACAATTAGGTATTGATATATTTATCAGGTTTTATTTGATAAAAAATACAGGTTAATTCAGCTTATTTAATATATTATTTAAAACATAAAAACCTTTATCATTAACACTGTCTAATCTGTTATACGTCATCTCTGTTCCATCCATCTGTCTGAAAATACCACCCGCTTCTTCTACTATGCACTGCATTGCGGCGGTATCCCATTCCATTGTTTGTCCAAACCTGTAATATACTTCAGCCTGTCCTTTCGCGATTAGACATCCCTTTATCGCGCTCCCGACTGTCCTGATATTTTTAATCTTGTTCCTTTCGATTAGCTGCAGAAGCTTATCGGATTTATGTGACCTGCTTATTAAAATACAAATATCTTTTGTTCTATCTGAAACCTTAATTTTTTGCACCTGCCCTTTACTTTCATAAAACGCTCCCATTCCTTTAGCCGCATAATAAAGTTCATCCGTTACAGGGATCCCAATGACCCCAAGAACCGCTTTGCCTTTGTACGCTAACGCAGCATTAACCGTGAACTCACCATTCTTTTTTATAAATTCCTTTGTTCCGTCAAGAGGATCAATAATAAAACACCAGTCATTATTAATCCTGCTGTTTGGATCATCCGGTGATTCTTCGGCTAAAATTGCACACTCAGGATATTGGCTTTTAAGAGCATTTATTATATAATCATTTGATTTTCTGTCGGCGTCAGTAACCGGAGTGTAATCATCCTTGTAATCAACGGAAAAATCCTTCGAATATACCTCAAGAATAATCTTTCCCGCTTCACAAACCAATTTTTTTGTTGTCATCAGCACATCTTTCAAATCGGATAGATTCATCTTCTGTCTCCTTAATCGGTAAATTTAAACATACCGCACTGTTCTCCTATGCAACCCGGTATATTGAATTTGCTAAACTTTTTCTTTCGTTATATTAACAATGGTTGTATATCCCTACTATTATAGTATACATTTTTTCATATGAAAAGCCAATTTTGGTTTTGATGAGAACTCGATTTTAGTTTGTCACGAGCGACATACTTTTATTTTTTAACGTCAAAAAATGTTTACAACAGGGCAAATGTGAGTATATATAATATAATCATTTTGATTTTAACATTTTTAGCGGCTGAAAGGATTGGATATCACTTATGAAAAGCATAGGCTCAAGGATTACCATATTTTTCGGAGTATTACTTATATTTGTCTGTCTTGGTTTTGGAATAATATCCTATTTTGCATCTTCTAACTCGTTAATTACTGTTCTTAATGAAACTATGCCTAAATTTGCATCAGAGGCGTCATTAACGATAACGGACAGTATACAGAACCAACTAAATGTATTAAACCTTATCGCATCTTCTGATTATATGCGAATACTGAAAGAAACAGACGGTGATTATTCCGGTATCGTATCTTTTTTATCAAACGAAACAAAAAGAGCGCAGCACCTGCAAATGATACTAATTGATACCGAAGGAAAGTCCATATCTAATAGCGGCATCGTTTCGGATATGAAGGATAATGACCTGTTTAAAACAGCATTATCAGGAAAAAACACAATATCAGATCCGATGTTCTCCGAAGATGGAAGCACAGTTGTTATGACTTATTCCGTACCTGTTATTGTTGACGATGAAGTTATCGGCGTGCTTATGGCTATAAGAGATGGGCTGGAATTAAGTGAATTTGCAAAAAGGATCCAATTCGGCAAAACCGGTGAAGCATTTATAATAGACAATCAGGGCAGAACTATTGCCCACGCCGATACCGAACTTTTAAACAGCATTATATCAGCCAAAACAGTAGATGCTAACGCAACAGCTACCCGGTCCGCATCATCGACAAACACGGAAGAGGTTGATACAATTGCCAATGCTACATACACAGATGCGGAAACCGACAATGATTTTGGGTTTGATAATTTCACCAATGTTCAGAAAAAAATGATGGACGGAGTCACAGGATTCGAAGAATACAAGTATAAGGGTATTGCAAAAATTGCCGGTTTCGCGCCAATTCCTGATTACGGCTGGTCTATAGCGGTGTCTGTTGATAAGGGTGAGATGATGTCCGAGCTCTCTGATCTTAAAATAATTTTTATTATTATATCCGCTTTATTTTTAGCTGCCGGTTCTTTAGTCTCATACTTTATTGGAAAAAATATTTCAAAACCTCTTACTGAATTGACAAACCAGTGTATTACCATGTCTGAGGGAAATTTCACAACTGATGTAAATGAAAAATATTCTAAAAGAAATGATGAAATCGGTAATCTAACAAGAAGTTTTAAGAAAATTAATGAAAGCGTATCGGAAATAATTAAAAATGTTATCTCTGAATCTAAAAACGTGAATAATTCAATTTCAGTTTCCAGTGAAAACATGTACAAACTAACAGATGAAATACACGCAATATCGTCTATCACTGAGGAATTATCAGCAAAAATGGAAGAAACGTCTGCAATGTCCGAAGAAATGAATGCTACAACCACTGAAATTGAGTCAGCAATAGAATCAATTGCAAAAAAAGCTCAGGAAGGTGCGGAAACCGCGGGAGAAGTCAGCAATAGAGCCACTGAATTAAGAAAAACGGCCGAAGATTCGCTGAAAAGCGCGCAGGATATCCGTCTGAATAATTCTGCCATGCTAAGGGATGCGATTGAAAAATCAAAAGCGGTAGAAAGAATACAGGTTCTGTCAGATGCGATTCTTGAAATTTCGGCCCGCACAAACCTGTTGGCGCTAAATGCCACAATAGAAGCCGCGCAAGCAGGTGAATCAGGCAGAGGTTTCGCCGTTGTCGCCGAAGAAATAAGAAAACTGGCTGAAAACTCAAAGCAAACCGCNACTGAAATTCAAAATGTTACTGAGCAGGTTTTGGAGGCGGTACATAATCTTTCCGTAAGTTCGGAACAAGTTTTAACCTTTTTGGATAACAAGGTCGCCAAAGACTATGATATATTTGTTGAAACAGGAAANCANTACAATAACGACGCTCAAATAATAAGTGATATGGTAATGGATTTCAGTGCAACTTCNGAGCAGCTTTACTCTTCTGTTCAGGATATAATGCAGGCTATTAATGATGTCGCCAATGCAGCTGTTGAGGGAGCAAATGAAACGATGGACATGGCAAATAAAACAAGTATTGTTGTGACACAAGCCAATGAAGTGTTAGAGCAAGCAAATAATGTTAGAGAAAGCATGCACAAACTTTTAAAAGTTGTATCGCTTTTCAAGATATAGAATCACGGAAATGAGAAAATCCATCAGCATTTGCAAGATTAGTGCCTTCTGGAGGAACAACAAACCTGTTTGGCACTTCCATATTGCCTATTTTTACAGGAGTAAAAAGTATTTTAAATAGAAATAAAAAAATACCGAACCTTAAAGGCCTGGTATCAGTTGGAGGCGCCACCCGGATTTGAACCGGGGAATAAAGGTTTTGCAGACCCATATATTACTGTTGCTATAAGTTTATGAATATTGTGAAACGTTGATATTGCTCGCTTTGGCGGTACTTATATGTTGCTGAAAATTGCTTAAAATATGTCGGTATTTTAAAAAAGTGTCGGTGAAAATGTCGGTAGAAAAAACCGCTACTCGTATCGACAGAGAACCTTTATTGTTTTAAAAAAATACCGATAATACAGGTGTAGAATTAATCGTTAATGGCATAATATATATTAGCATGCATGCAACTCAACTCGAAAAGCTGTGGATAATTCTGTGGAAAAGTCTTGACAACTTTGTCGGGTTGGAGTAAAATACAATTAGCTCATCTACCATGTGTAGAAGGAGTAACGATGCCGCGTGGATATATATTCGTGCGGCATTAGCATTAGAATGGATTAGCGATATATTCATAGTATTCTTTCCGAAGTTTTCTTTTAATGTGTTCTTCAAAGACGGGATATGATGTCCAAAAAAGAATATAGCTTCCTCTATCAGCAAGTATTACAAGGTATTCAATCCGTTCGCACCATAACAGAATCCTAGTTTCGCCTTTCCTTATATTTTTCCATATTTTTATCTCTTTACAAGTCGAGCTACAAATTTCAATGATTACTTTTGGCCACAATATTCTTTCATACCTTCTTAAGTCAGGTGTTCTTACATTTTCTATTGGACCTTCAGAAATAATATGCCAGAAAGTCGCTTCACGCCCTTTAAATAGTGGATGTCGCTTTAATCCTAATGCCTTCCCTTTAAAAATAGGCCTTGCATCAACAAAATCCTTAGTGAATAAAGCATAAATTGCTTCTTCGTATGTAAAGTAATCACCATTATATTCTTGTAACGTAACCAATGGAGGAATCTGTTTGCATTCGAGAACCATTAATAAGACCCCCTTGGCTTCCATATGAAGAGATTAAATTTGCTTTCACTTCTTGGCGTTGTTTTTGTTATATCAGCTTTTTCTTTTATCGCATCAATTAATATCTGTTTTCCACGGTTTCCCGGTTGATCATATAAACCTCGGTAATAATATGATAGTGCGCCAATTATCAAATCAACTATTTGCATTATTTCAGATTCCTTGGAATTAATTTGACTTATTCTTTTAATTACTTCATTGTTATAATCATATTTGTTATTGCATAAAACCTTTTGAAGTTTTCTTACTCTAGGTCCACCCCTCGTATCTTTTATATCAATAAAAACACAGTATTCTTCGCCTGGATAGATAATGACATCTAAAAGATAAAAATACATCTTGTAATACCATAAATCATAATCGTTATTATTGTATAACGCATTATCTAGCTTATTTTTACCAATCGCAATTAAACCACGAAAGGACAATTTTTCATTACGAAAAAAATAATCAACAAGGTCTTTATAAAATTCAATTTTTGATTCAGATACCTTAGTCCACTTAATTTCAAAACTTTTACTTAAACCATGAATTTCTTTTATGCTTCGAATATCATTAAATATTTCCTTCTTGTTTTCTATAAGACAGGACATTGCCCCCAAAACCATAATATTTGATTTATCTTTTTCTAAATGGCAACTTTCATCACAATAGATGTTATACCTCATAACAAACCTACCTTTATAAATATTATTACGATTTTACCATAATCAATATTTGCAGTAAAGTTTTATGTTGCCCTTTTATCCCACTCAGAAATTCCTGGGGAAAAACAAGGTATCCATTACGGATACTCTTGCCCCTTTCTTTAGGAACTGATACTCATTTTGAGTAAGAGCACGATTAACTACGCCCCTATTTTTCCTCTTTATCATTAGTTTCTTTCCATGTAGAAGGTTCTCCGATGTACTCGTAAAACAATTTGGGTGATATGTGATATGTCCAGATAGAACTTTGTTTTACTGCTTTGCCGAATGGCAATATGCCTCTTTGCAGACCGATTCTTACAAATTGCGGGGATTTCCCCATTATCTCTGCCGCTTCTTTTACTGAAATGTTTTGTGCTATTTTTTCAACCTCCCATAAAAAAATAAGAAGTAGGTCTGTCCTACTCCATTACTAATTAAATCATATCATCTTTTTGTTAGTTTCAACACCCTTTGCAATGCCTGTAAGAAGCGTGTTCTCAGTTATCACGCTTCTTAATCAGCGTATTATGCTACTTTCAAAATAGGGAAGGGGGCATACAAAGTCTGCACCCCTTGAAACGATCGGTTATTTGTTGTAAATATCGTTTATTGCTTTAACGACGGCGTTATAAGTATCCTTGCTTAGATTCTTTCTGTATGCCTTGCACGTTGCCAGTATGTCCTTTTTGGGAACGGAAAAAAAATCAATCCCTGAGTTCAATAATTTTGCTTTTGCGTATTCATGGATATTATTCCTTTCCATACTCAAATACCTCCTTACCGGTTATTGCGTCCAGAATGAAACGTATGCCGTCATTGAATCCGTTTCGATAAGATAATAAAATGCTTTTCGATTCCATCCAGTTAGCCGCGGCCTCAACATCTAACTTTTCCCTGCCTTGCAATTTCTCAATTACCTCATAAAACTTATCTTTCGCTTTCCCGTATTCTTCGTCTTTCTGAATAGGTTCAAGCACTACATTGTCAATATACTCTCCCGAAACCGTTAGCATGATAAAACCTCCCTTTCCTGTTCCCCGTTCCTTGATAGTCCGCGGGCGAATGTTAGCAGCCTGCTAATGTTCCTGTCCGATAACTCAATGATAATATACATGAGTTCACAGAACGCCTGATTGTCCGACTTGTCGCTCAATAAATCGTTCGGGGAAGCGTCCAGGGCCTCGTAGATACGTACAAAAGTATTGAATGACATGCGCGTTTCCCCTGTAAGCATTGAACGGATTCTTTTTTCCGGTATTCCGGTTTTCTGTGACAAGTTACTCTCTGAAATGCCGTTACGTTGTAGATAGCTTTCTCTGCCTTGTCGGAGGCTTCCAGATATGCTAAAATGGAATAACAAAACGGAGCCCCTAAAGGCTTTGTGTTGTTAAGGAATCCGGGTACTTTGCGAGGGTAAGCCGGGTTCCTTTAGTTTTGGCTTTTTTCGTCAAGCCATTTTTGCACTTTGTCTTTGTCATACCTAATTGCTTTACTCACTTTCGTAAACGGCATCCCATTTTTTCTCCACCTTACTGCTGTACTTCTGCTAATTTTTAGCCATTCGCATAGTTGTGATTCTGTTAAAAATTCTCCCAATATACCCCTCCTTTATGCTTTTATTTGCTTATAGGTATCATTTTGTTCCATATTGTGTCAAGTATAATTATCCAAAATAATAAGGGCAAATGCCCTTATTATAATCACATTCTATTTGGGTCTAATTCCTCCGGCCAGAACAGGCCATAAAGCGAACGGTTGAAGTATTTACAGATACGGTACATTTCATCTTCGAACCAACGGATCTTTCCGCGTTTTTTGTCCGAATATGTACTATACGCCATGCCTGCAATCCGCGCCATCTCGGCGTCCGTCAAGTCGTATTCCGCTGCAAGAATGTTTAACTTTGTATAATAGTAGGGTTTTTGATTATTGGATTTTTCATGTAAATTACCTCCTTTAAGTTTACAAATGTGAACTCATTAAAAAAGAGCCTTTCGGCTCAATTATTTGATACGTTCAACTGTTACAATTCTATCTATCCCAGGAATGAACATCTTATATTTAGTTCCAGATAGCAGTTACTGAAGCATCATTAAATAGGGCATTAAGGATTGCAAACATACTAATACTGACTCTCGAAAAGCTTGGTTATAGTGTAAAATATGATAATGACATTGAAAAAACATTGTTATTATTGAAGGGGAAAAACTCATTGTGAGGATACGAGAGCATCTAAAAAAAGTTACTCATGTATTAACACCAGAAGAAAAAAGAAAACAGCTAATTTATCGGTATTTTTCTTGTCCTGTTTATGATTTTCTTCCAACTGGTGAATTATCCCTTATTATAGATGAGTTTAGAGCTGATAGAAAAGCCTTTAAAGACAGCAGGAACAAAAAAGTTGAAGCCCTTATCCCTGATTTTTATTTTTGAACTTATCAGTATATCTACAAATATTAAAGAGTTACGAGAAAAGCGTCGACTTGAAGAAATCCGTTACCGTGAAGAACAAGAGAAGAGATGGCAGCTAAAGCAACTTCAAGAAAAAGAACTTGAAAAGTTGAAACAACTTGAAACCGAGGCTCTTGATTGGCAAAAATCTTCTATCATCATGAATTATCTTAATGAGTTGGAAAAGCAATTGCCCACATATTCAAATAATCCCGAACAGCTAAAGCAAATTTTAGAATGGATTGATTGGGCTAAAGGGAAGGCTGAATGGTTAAACCCGCTTATTGCAAAAAGGGATCCGATTCTAGGAAAAAGGTATAGTTAAGAATAGTATATTGGGGTTATTTTTTACGCCTCCATTTTTCTACTTTCTTTTTGTATTTTTCTTGTTTTTTTCTCTTAATGGAAATTATATTGTTTAAATGATCATTCTCTTTTTTTAATGCAATATTTTGCTCTTCAATTTCACTATTTATCTTTAAATATAATTCTATATCTGATTCTAATTTCTTGATTCTGCTTTCCAATTCCCCAATCTTATCGGTCAATATTTTTATATTAGTATTGTATACTTGAATACAACTGACGCCGGGATAATCCTTCATATTTTTTATTTTGCTTTTTACTGATGGGTAACCTTCCATGTCATATAAGTTGTGATATTTGTCTAACCAAACAACAAAAAATAAGTTTCCAATAATATAGCCATGAACCCGACCACGATTTGATCCTAAAGAAAATTGTACTCCTTCATATTGTTCATACTTGTCTTTTTGGAAACGTGTTGTTGTTTTACTCCAATCGTGAGGATGAGCATCGTAATAACTATCTTGTTGTACCTCCGGCCATGTTTTTTTTGATAATTCCTTAAGGGTATCAAGCAAAAGGATAAACCATTCTAGACCTACCCTTGATAAATTAAAATATTCATGCCCTCTATCGAAATCTTCAAAAGTAAAAGTCAATGGTTGTTGGCCCATTTGCCTAAGTGCTTCAATATTCCGTAAGTATAGCTTATTAACGCCAGAAGGTTGTAAGTGATCCACATTGGTTATTGTTTTAAGTTTTTTTACGGGAGTTTTGGGGAGTTCACCTTCTCTTTTCTTGGCCATCAGTCATTCTGAGACTCCTCATATAATTTAAGATAATATTCTCTCATGACAGTATGTTTTATTGTCTCGTTAGAAGGTTCATTAATTTTTAGACCTTTTCTTGCTTCTTGCCAGGGTTTCTCTGAATGAGAAAGTAACTCAAGTTGTTCTCCATCAAGTTGGCCATATGCTCTATAAATTTCTTTTATAAAGTCATACACTTTACCAGTTATGTTATGTGGGACTTCCTTCGTCACGGGAATGTTTGTCCAACCATAAGTTTTATAGTAATCATACAGCTCAGGGCAAACAGGACCATGTATCCAAGCTTCAAATCTTTCATGAAATAATGGTTCACCTTCTAAAGCTAAGTGCCAAGCTTNTGCATAATAACAGATTTTTTGCAGTTTTTTATGCGTCATTGATTCTAAATGAAGAAAAGTTTTAGCAACATCAAAAATGCTGATCTCCTTCATTGACAACTCCCCCTTGAAATCAGCAATATTATATATCTTTGCCATAAGTTTATCACTCCTTGTACGGTAACGCAACCTTAATTTTACAAATGAAAAATTCCATTTTGCTTAAACCTATGGGCGATAGCGGTATTGTATACCTCTATTATTTACAGGAGTGATATTTCTTATTATTTATATCGGTTTTTTTCAGTACATTAATAATACACAGAGGCTCGGGCACAGTAACAGCAATACAACTCTTTCAATTTACGCTCACGCATTCAAAAAACGTGATGTTGCAGCAGCGGAAGAAATGAATAGACTTTACCAGTCCAAAAAGGAAACCACAAAGCATAAAGCAAACTGAATAATCATGATAGATTTCCTCCTCCTCTTTTCAAAGGGGGATTTTTTATTGACGCTATCCTGTCGGTAAATAATTGTTGTGTCGGTAGATTGTCGGTATTTCGATAAGCAATAAAAAATACCGAACCTTAAAGGCCTGGTATCAGTTGGAGGCGCCACCCGGATTTGAACCGGGGAATAAAGGTTTTGCAGACCTCTGCCTTACCACTTGGCTATGGCGCCGTAAAAATGGAGCGGGATACGAGATTCGAACTCGCGACTTTCACCTTGGCAAGGTGACACTCTACCACTGAGTTAATCCCGCATATGAGGAACAGAATTTATCCTTGCTGCTCCTTATTGGTGCCCAGAGGCGGAATCGAACCACCGACACGAGGATTTTCAGTCCTCTGCTCTACCGACTGAGCTATCTGGGCATATAGCAATATGGCGACCCGGAAGGGACTCGAACCCTCGGCCTCTAGCGTGACAGGCTAGCGTTCTAACCAACTGAACTACCGGGCCATTTATCTTTTAAGTACGCAGGGAGCCGGAAATCTCATATTTGGAATTCCAACTCCTGCTGAAAACTTAATAACTTGGTGGGCACAATAGGGCTCGAACCTATGACCCCCTGCTTGTAAGGCAGGTGCTCTCCCAGCTGAGCTATGCGCCCAAAATTTCCGCCGGTTTTACTGCGGCTTAACCAGTATACAAAATTATCGGCAAATTGTCAATACATACACGGTAAGATTTCGCATGCAAATACAAGGATAAAAATGGAATACATGCTTCTTATGGCGGTATTTTGTCAAAAGAAGCTCATTTGTTCATAGGGCGTATTGTCTTTTTTTGCTGTCAGGCACATTCTTATGGAGTCCTGCTCAAATGGTGTATCTGCGTAGTATTTTCCCCTGCAGGTAATAAAGAAACGGGCCCGCTTCAAAACCACTCTGAACTTTTTCAGGTGGTCATATGACAGACTCCCCAGCCTTCTTGCCCGGACTATTTTCAACGCGGAAGTAACTCCGATACCGGGCACTCTTAAAAGCATCTCATACGGAGCCGTGTTTATTTCAACCGGAAAAAGGTGCAGATTTCTAAGAGCCCAGTCACACTTTGGATCTACATCCATGCTGAAGTTCGGATGGGATTCGTCCAAAAGCTCATTGGCTGTAAAGCCGTAAAACCTTAAAAGCCAGTCGGCCTGGTATATTCTGTGCTCCCTTAAAAGCGGCGGCTCCGTATAAACAGCCGGAAGGTTTGGATGCTGGTTTACAGGAACATACGCCGAATAATACACCCTTTTAAGCAAAAACTTTTTATATAAGTATTCTGACAAATGCAGTATCGTAATATCGTGATCTTTTGTCGCACCGATTATCATTTGAGTCGATTGGCCGGCCGATACAAATGACGGAGCGCTGCGGGAAACTTTCTTTTGCTCCCTGGCGTCAATTATTCTGTTATGAATATACGACATAGGAGTTATTATCTGGTTGTGGGTTTTCTGCGGCGCCAGAAGCTTCAACCCGTTAACAGACGGGAGCTCAATGTTGACGCTCATACGATCAGCATACAATCCGGCTTCTTCAATTAACTTTGGATCGCATCCGGGAATGGCTTTAAAATGAATATAGCCGTTGAACCTGTGGTTAACCCTTAACAGCTTCAATACTTTTATCATACATTCCATTGTGTAATCAGGCGATTTCACAACCGCAGAGCTTAAAAACAGGCCTTCGATATAATTCCTGCGGTAGAACTGGATTGTAAGCTCACACAGCTCCTGAGGCGTAAAAGTTGCCCTTTGAATATCGTTTGTAACTCGGTTCACACAGTAAACACAGTCATAGATACACAAGTTTGAGTACAAAACCTTGAGCAGTGAAATACACCGCCCGTCTGCGGACCAGGAATGGCAAATGCCTGTTAGGTGACCATTTCCGATTCCACCGGCAGTATTTTTTCTTTTACTTCCGCTGGAAGAGCAGGAAACATCATATTTTGCCGAATCGGACAGTATCTTTAGTTTTTGCATCAATTCCACACAATCACCCGAACATATGTTTGGTAATATTTTAACACTTTACGCCTTGAAAATCAAATTTTTTCGGTATGTCACGCAGGCATTATTTCAAATATTATAAATAAAATATATAAGTAAGACCTAAACAACGGGGGATCAATATGAGTTTTGAAAACTGGAAACCACTTCGTGAAATAGATGAGCTTGCGTCAGAAATTAATGAACTTCTTATGACGACGCCATTATCAATTATTAACCGGTACGCTACCCCAAGAACCGACGTTTATCAGACTGAAAAAGAGGTAATTGTTAAATCCGAGGTGCCCGGACTATCAAAGGAAGATATGGAGGTGCTGATTGAAAACACATATATAAGGCTTTCGGGGCATAAAAAACGAAATACAGGCGGTAATGAGGAAATCTACCGTTCGGAAAGGTTTTTCGGAAGCTTTTCAAGAATTATTCCTCTGCCATCCGAAGTTCAGCCCGATAAAGCTGTCGCGCAATACAAAGACGGCATTCTGACCATCGTTGTACCTAAATCGGACAACAAATCTCCGAACGGCAAAAAGATAGAAATTCAATAGGAAGCCTGTTTAAAAGGTTCAGGTTTATTTTCGGTAAGGCGAAATCTGTAGCGAAGCGCAGCAACAATCCTTTCGGAAGCACGGCCGTCTCCATAAGGGTTAACGCTGTGAGCCATTTTCTGATAGTCGTCCTCGTTATCAAGAAGAGCAGCCGTTTCAGATACCACTTTTTCGCAGTTAGTCCCTATTACCTTTACCGTACCTGCTTTTACGGCTTCCGGACGTTCGGTTTCATTTCTCAACACCAGAACCGGTTTCCCCAGTGCAGGTGCTTCTTCCTGCAAACCTCCGGAGTCTGTCAAAACAAGATATGAGCGCGACATCAAATTATGCATATCCTGCACCTGAATCGGGTTTATAAGATGAATGCGCGGAATATTCCCCAGAATATCTTTTACCGGTTTTTGAACAGCAGGGTTTAAATGGACGGGGTAGACAATCTCAACATCGGAATAACACTTAGCAATCTTTTTAAGAGCATTGCAGATATCGATCAGAGGCTCACCAAGGTTTTCACGTCTGTGCGCAGTTACCGCAATAACCCGTTTTCCGCTGAAGTCCAATTCCCGAAGCAGAGCATCTTTAAACCTGTAATCATTAAGAACAGTTGTTTTAAGAGCATCAATCGCAGTATTCCCCGTAATATGTATAGCCTCCGGATCAATGCCTTCATTTACAAGATTGTTGTAATTGGAGGATGTCGGTGCAAAATGTATATCGGCAATACATGCCGTCAGCTTTCTGTTTATTTCTTCGGGATAAGGAAAGTATTTATCAAATGTTCTAAGCCCCGCTTCCACATGCCCAACCGGTATTTTGGCATAAAATGCGGCCAAAGAAGCGGCAAACGTAGTTGTTGTATCGCCGTGAACCAAAACCATATCCGGCTTTAAATGATCCAAAACTTTTTCGATGTTTTCGAGCACCAGCTTTGTAATACCTGCCAGCGTCTGACCCTTTTTCATAATATTAAGATCATAATCGGGGTTTATATCAAATATATCAAGAACCTGATCAAGCATTTCACGGTGCTGTGCTGTTACGCATACCTTCGTTGTAAATTCGCCGGACGCAAAAAGAGCCTTTATCAGCGGCGCCATCTTTATTGCTTCCGGTCTTGTACCGAATACCGTTAAAATCACATGTTTCTTATTCATTATTTAACTCCTTCTATGCGGTCGGGTTTGTATAGATATAGAAGTGCAGGGTATCTTTCGCTATAGTTTTTCAGTTTGCCCGGAAGGATATGCGCCGGCCTTTTTAACATTTTCATTGACCTTTTTTTCCGGATCTGATTGTTCTGTGCCGTTATTGGCAGTTTCTTCCTGTTTGTCGCCTATAATTCCGGCCAGGTACCTTGCTCCTCCGATCACAAATACCGAAATAATAACTACAAGGATTATCGCGGGAAGAAGACCTTTGTTCGCTAAAAGAATTGATACAAGGCCAAGAGCCCCGCTCACTACATACAGTATCGTGACGGAGTATTTCTGTGAAATTCCCATATCGATAAGGCGGTGATGTATATGTTCCCTGTCTGCCTGGCCGATAGGCTTTCTTTTAAGTACACGCCTGAATATTGCAAATATTGTGTCGAAAATAGGAAAACCAAGAGCAATTAACGACACGACCATTGTCAAGGCCGTATAAGCTTTGGTTGCGCCTTCTATTGATATTACCGCAAGAATGAATCCTAAGAAATAGGCCCCCGTAGAACCGATAAATATTTTTGCGGGGTTGAAATTATAAGGCAGAAATCCCATTATCGCCCCTGCAAGAGCAACATACAGCACTGCAAACACAAAGGAATTATCCGGCATCATTACCGACACAACAAACAATGACAGCGTGGCGATTCCGGAAACACCCGCCGCCAGGCCGTCAAGGCCATCAATAAGGTTAATTGCATTTGTAATGCCGGCGATCCACAGTATGGACAGTATTATCGATATCGTTTCTCCTATGCTCACATACTTTATTGTGCTGATTGATACGGTTATATATTGAATTCTTGTACCTGTTAAAACTACAATTACCGCTGCAATCAATTGAATCGGAAACTTAATTTTCGATGTCAGCGGATGTATATCATCATATATCCCCAACAATATAACAATAATCATCCCTGTAAAGAACCCCGCCATTTTCATAGGCGAAATCCCTTGAATCCATGATGTAAACTCTTCTGTTTCATATACAATAACAATATATAGAACTGATACTAAAAAACCTGTAATAATGGCAAGGCCGCCCATAAGTGCAACGGGCTTTTGGTGCATTCTCCTTCCGTCCTTGGGCACGTCGATAGCACCCGCCCGGACTGCTATTTTTTTAGCAATAGGGCTGGAAAAAAACGAAACAATCAATGCAATTGCAAATGGGATGATATATTCAATATTCATGTTTCAGGCACCTCTTAAATAAATTGTTTATTCCGAAAATTATTCTACAGATTTCATTTTCCCCACAAAAGAGCTGCAATATAACTTCGGAATATATCATTTGTAAGCAAATCATCTGTTAATCCCTAAAGTATCACTATATCAGTTTGGGTATAATATGGAAACCAATCATATTATATCATTCTATTCCAACACGGATTTACATTTGTCTTAAAAGCATATTAAAGCTTCATTACACAAACTGCGGCTCCTCATATTTTACAATCCTTACGCCGGCTTCTTTAAAAAGCTCCATTGCAAGCTTGTCAGGGTAGTCCCCTTTAAAAATAACCTTACTGATACCTGCGTTTATTATTAGCTTTGCACACAGCACACACGGCTGAGTCGTAACATACATAATGCCGTTTTTAACGCTTGTCCCGGAATAAGCCGCCTGGGCAATCGCATTTTGTTCCGCATGTGTTGCGCGGCATATTTCATGGCGCTCGCCGGAGGGAATATTTAATTGATCACGCAGACAGCCTATGTCAATACAGTGATTGCATCCGACGGGAGCACCATTATAACCTGTTGCAAGAATCCGTTTGTCTTTCACTATCAGCGCCCCTACCTGTCTTCTCACACAAGTGGATCTTTTTTTTACCAGCTCAACGATATCCATGAAATATTCGTCCCAAGTAGGCCTCAAAAGTATCACCTCTTTATAAATATTTTAAAAACTGAAATTGCTTAGCAATTCCAACGAGGCCGAAAATTTATTGCTTACTTTGTTCCAAAGAGCCGGTCTCCCGCATCGCCCAGCCCAGGTATAATATAGCCGTGATCATTAAGCTTTTCATCCACGGCGGCGCAATATATCGAAACATCAGGATGTTCGGCATGTAAGCGTGCAACCCCTGTTTCTGACGCAATCAGGCACATAAATTTTATATTTTTCACATTCCGCTTTTTAATGAATTTAACCGCGTCGCAGGCCGAACCCCCGGTTGCGAGCATTGGATCAAGCAAAATAACATCACGCTCATCTATATCTGTAGGGAGCTTGCAGTAGTATTCGATAGGCTGTAACGTTTTATTATCTCTGTATATTCCGATATGACCGACACGAGCCATCGGCATAAGCTGCAGAAAGCCGTCGGCCATGCCGAGCCCCGCTCTTAATATAGGTACAATGGCCAATTTTTTACCCGATATAACTTTTGTCCTGGCAAAACCTACCGGGGTTTCAAGTTCTATTTCCTTCAGAGGGATGTCCCTTGTAACTTCATAACACATTAAAACGGATATTTCAGCTACCAGCTCCCTGAATTCCTTTGCACTGGTATTCTTGTCCCGAAGGAGCGAAACCTTATGTTGTATCAGCGGGTGGTCAAAAACAAATACATTTTGCATAATATTACCTGCTTTCCATAGAATAAAACATTTATAAAATATACGCCTTTTATAAGGTCAAGGCCTCACTATAATAAAGTGAATGCCGTAACGACATTCACTCTATTTGCTGTTCGAATCATCGCTTTCAATGATTCCTATTTTATTAACGCGTCGGCTGTGACGTTCTTCGCCTGAAAACGAAGCACCCAAAAAAACCTTTACTATCTCAAGCGCAAGATCTATTCCCAGAACCCGTCCGCCTAATGCCAATACATTGGCATTGTTATGCTCCCTGGCCATTCTGGCCATATATGAATTTGTACATAACGCCGCGCGTACTCCCTTAACTTTATTAGCGGCTATCGAAATTCCTATACCGGTACCGCAAATAATTATACCCTTTTCAAATTTGTCTTCTGAAACAGCTTTTGCAACTTCAAAACCAATATCCGGATAATCAACCGACTCGATGCCGAATGTTCCAAAATCCCTGTAAGCGATTTTTTCTCTGTCAAGATATTCAATTATTGCTTCCTTCATTTCATAGCCGCCGTGATCACTGCCTATTGCAAGCATTACAAACCTCCGGATAAAAATAACGAGTAAATGCATACTCTTTTCCTATAGACATTTTATAAAATATACATCCCATTGTCAAAGCTTATCGAAAATTTTAAAAATTGCGTTCTCTATCTCAGACATACAGGTAAAATAAGCCTTTTCATCAAATCCGAAAGGATCAGAAATATCCCAGTCATTCCGGTCGTATTCCGCATATTCCTTAAGCGTATAAACCTTATCGGCCGACTCGGGAAAAACATCCAAAATCATTCTTTTATGATCTCTTGTCATAGTAAGTATTATATATGAGTTTCTGATCATATCCAAATCCAATGTTCTTGCGTAGTGTTCAGATATGTCAAGGCCACTCTTTTTTAGTACCGAAATTGCTTCATATGAAGCACTGTCACCCTCATAAGCATAAACACCCGCAGATGAACAGTCATATTCTGATGCAAGACCTTTCTTTTTCAGCAAGCTCTGGCATAACGCCTCGGCCATTGGGCTTCTGCATGTATTGCCCGTACAAACAAACAGTATCATTTTCTTCATTATAAAACCCCTCTGCGGGTTATGCCCCCGCTTATTAAATCGGAATAATGCCCGATTCAAACAAGTTTACTCCAAATATACAACTTTCCCTCCGGCAGCCTTTTTAATACGGTTCATAACCGCGTATCCAATACCGTATTCGGGAATAGCCTCTATATATATTTTTTCCGCGCCGAGTCTGTCGCAATCTCTGAAAATCCGGAAAATATTCGCCGCCGCTTCTTGTGGATTACCAATGCTCCCATAAGACATTTTTATTCCGGTAGAGTAGTTTGCAATATTCTCGTCTGCTGCTACAACAACTGCCTTTATACTGTTTTTTTCGTCCTCTGATGTTTTTTTGTTAATCCATTCAAAAACATTTTTTTTGCCCGAAACAACAATTACCTTGCCTTTAGGGGCATAGTGAACATATTTCATTCCCGGAGACTTCGGGCTGTTTATCATTTCAACGCTTGCTTCGGCTTTATATTGCTTTACCTGTCCGATTGTATTCTTAATCTCTTCAAAAGTAACCCCACCGGGCCTTAGAATCACAGGCGTGTTTTCAGTAACGTCAAGCACTGTCGATTCAACACCGACCCTGCACGGGCCTGCATCTATTATATATGGAATCCGGCCATCCATGTCTTCCATTACATGTTCGGCAAGAGTCGGGCTCGGTTTTCCCGAGCGGTTGGCGCTTGGAGCAGCTACAGGAACACCCGCTTTATTAATTAATTCAAGCGCAACGGGATGATCAGGCATTCTGACCGCAACGGTATTTAATCCGCCCGTTGTTACCATTGGCACGTTTGGAGATTTTTCAAAAATTAGTGTTAACGGCCCCGGCCAAAAAGCATGTATGAGTTTTTCCGCCTCGGGTTTAATCGTTGTAACTAAAAGCTTAAGTGTTGATATATCTGCAATATGAACAATCAAAGGGTTGTCTGAAGGTCTTCCCTTTGCAGCAAAAATTGACTTTACGGCACTTTCGTCAAGGGCGTTTGCTCCAAGTCCATATACCGTTTCCGTAGGAAATGCTACCAGTTTACCGTTTTTTAACGCGTTCGCGGCTTCATCAAGCCCGGTAAAAACCGGCGGTGTTACTTTTATACATTTTGTTACCATATAAATTGCTCCATCTCTTAAAACAACCAAAAAAAATATCTTTAGCGGGGTTTTACGTATTAATGATTATATCAAATGAGAAAACAAGCTGCAAAAGAATTAAAGACCTGTTCGAAATTAATAATTTCTGTGGTATAATACTTCAGTATAAAAGCTTGTTTAACATACTTATTACTCCATAAAGGAAGTGCTTTTATGTCCAACGATTACAGGGAGAAATTAAAAAATGCCAAACGTATTGTTATTAAGGTNGGCTCGTCAACACTGACACATGATAACGGAAGGNTATACCTCCCGCGAATAGACAGGCTGTCTATGACGATTTCCGAGCTTATTAACAATGACCTTGAAGTGATCCTCGTTTCTTCAGGCGCTATCAGCGCCGGAATGGGAAAGCTTAACTTAAAGGAAAGACCGCGTATTATGGGGATAAAACAGGCATTAGCCGCAATTGGTCAGTGCGAATTGATGAATTTATACAGTAAAATGTTTTCAACTTACAATCAGATCGTCGCGCAAGTTTTACTCACAAAGAACGACGTGGACGATCCGGTTAAATTGAAAAATATCGAAAACACATTTGAAAACCTTCTTAACCA
>JGI24711J26586_10000977_pt1 | contig 22330 bp, 21 predicted proteins | sample BioPla3DNA1_FD_26586 | JGI IMG/M metagenome (IMG submission 26586)
ATAAATTTAACCATTTCATCTTTATGATGTTTTTCATTTACTTTAAATACATAAATATTAGTTTGTACACTTGATTTACCTATAAAAATATCTACTGGCATTTTTATACTTGCCAAAAGCGTGTGTTTTTCTAGTATTCTCTTATTATATTCTTTAGCTTTTCCTGAACCTGCCGAATTTTGAATAATTATAGCAGCATAGCCCTTATTCATCATTCCAAGTGCTTTTTCTACAAAGTTCATACCATTTCCATTTGCTGAATATGGTGGATTTAATACAAAAGCATCTGCTGGGAATTTGCTATCTGTTTTTCCAAAACCATAATTACCATCAAAATCTTTTAAGGAATCCTTATTTAATATATTTGAGCTTCCATCTCCCATTAAAATCATATTTAAAATTGCTAACATATAAACTTCTTGTATTTTCTCTATACCTAATAATTGTTCTGCCTTAATTTTTATTTCCTTTTTCGTTAATTCCGTTGGAGAATTAATATTATTTTTTGCGTCATTAAGCATTTCATTCATAGCTGCAACTAACAAACCTGCTGACCCTGTGGCGAAATCCCAGACATATGAATCTTTATTAACCCTTGCAAGTTTTGCTAAAAGTTTAGCAACATAAGATGGTGTAAGTACTATATCGTTTAATTTATCTTCAGTAAACCCGAGCCAACCGTACATTTCGTTAAAGAGCTTTCCTGTAAAATCGGTGGTTAAACCAATTTTGTAATAGATGCCTAAATCATCTACGATTTTGGTAAAGACTCTTTTGAGTTGACTTTCGCCTTTTTCAACTTTGTTAATATTTTCGGTGGTTAATGTATTTTGTAGCGTTCTAATAATCAGATCTTTTTTATCTTTAGGAAGTCCTTTTTCATTTAGGAACGCTTGTATTTTTCGTACGATAATTTCTCCGTCTGTATTGCCTCTTTCGGTAGAAGATTTTAAATCAGATTTTTCAAGAGGTGCAACTTTACCGGGAATACCAAGTGTTGCAATAATAGAAGCCGCAACCAAATAGACACGGTCATTATCGCCAAGCCCTTTTTCATTTTGGTAAATGTCGTTATTGAGTTTTACCAAACTTGTATCAATCTCTTTTTCTCGTTGCTCTTTGAGTTTGTCTAACTCCTCTTGTGAAAGATGAAGGGTTTTGACTTTTTCAATAAACGCATCAAAGTTTTTCGGTGCTAAAAAAGAGAAATCGGAATAATCACCAACTTTTTGTCCTGCTCCAAGATTGGATTTAGAAACATAATAAACGCCAATTTCGTAACGGATTTTTTCTGCTTCATCTTTATATCCAGTCATACCTATTGCAATAATATCGGTATAACTGGTATGATGCAGTAGAGCGTTGGCGTAGTGAACGGCTCCGTTTACTGCATAAGAGTTTATGTTAGCAAAGTGAGATTGATTTTTATTATTTCTATTCTCAACCTGTCCTTCATTGTCAAGTTTTACAAGTTTGTTTTTGTAGCCTTTATATTCAATGAGAATAGGGAAGAAGCTCAGATTTTTATCTTGAAGCAATAACTTTGCATCGGGACGATTGCCACCAGTTCCGCCATTTTTTGAGTAATAGTCATCAAGTGCTTTGTCAATTTCTGCATTTAGTGATTATTGCTCTAATTTGTAATCAAGTTTGTATGATTTTAACCAGCTATTTGCTAAATCTGCAATGTTTGGTTCTATTGATTGTTCTCTTCTAGCCATTTTTATCTCCCCTTTATAAATTTTAATTTTTCTATCTTAACTCTAATTAAAAAGAGGGTTATCACCCTCTTTAATTGACTTTACACTTGAAAAATACACGATACCGGACATGTTGATGCACATGCACCGCAGTCAATACACTCTGATTCATTTATCTCTCTTTTTTCATCTGCAACTTCACTTATACATGATACAGGACAAACAGTCTCACAAGCACCACATCCTATACAATCCTCTTTTACAATTCTATATGCCATTTTCTTCGCATTACACAAATCATATTATGTAATACTCCCCTCCTTTATGTTTATTGTATTCATAAATTTAATTTTTTGTATTATATTTATATTAATTTTATTAAAGCTGCAGCTCCTACGATTCCAGCATCATTTCCTAGCTTAGCTGGTACTACATTTACACTTTGTAGAGCCACTTTTAGTGTATATTCATTTAGTTTTTTAAGTAACCCCTCAAATAATATATCCCCTGCTAAACTTATTCCTCCACCAATAACTACAATTTCTGGATTTATTACATTTATTAAACTTGCTAATCCAAAAGATAAATAATTTATCTCAAAATCAACTAGTTCAAGACATAATTTGTCTCCCTCTTTAGCAAAATCAAATATATCTTTTGCTTCAATTTTATTTAGATCTCCATTTATATGTTCCCAAAGTTTACTATTATTACATACTAATAATCTCGATGCAGCTTCTCTAATTAATCCCGTTGCAGATGCATAAGCTTCCCAACAGCCATATTGTCCACAACCACATAGTTTACCATTTTTTTCAATTTTAAGATGTCCAACTTCCCCTGCTGCACCTGTAAATCCCGATACTAGTTTCCCATCTATTACAAGTCCACCACCAATACCTGTCCCTAATGTAATCCCTAATACATTTTTATATCCTACAGCTGCACCTTTCCATGTTTCCCCTAGTGTAATAACATTTACATCATTACCTATTTTTACTGGTATCCCTGTTTTTGCAAATAAAACTGATTCTGCACGGTAATTTTCCCAACCTTTCATATTGGGACAAAAGTTAACTATACCTGTATCAGTACTTGTAGGCCCTGGAATTCCCATCCCAATCCCAATTACACTTTCTTTTTCTATTTTCATCTCATTAAGCATTTCAAAAATAAGGTTTTTTATTTTCTCTAATACATAATCTGCTCCTCTATTTGCTTCAGTTTTTATAGATTTAGTTAGTAGGACTTCTCCATTATCTAGTAAAATCCCCGATTTTATATTTGTACCACCAATATCTACTCCAACTATATATTTTTTCATAAACATACCTCCAATTATTTAATCTTAAAATGTTATAAAACTTAAATGACATTATACGACAGATTTAATAAAAAATCTAGTAAAATATATTATAATTTAAATAAATTTGATCCCTCTTTTGCATACACAGTTTCACCACTTTTCACACGTCTACTTTTAAAATCATCCTCTGTTACACGTGACATAATTCTACAGTTTCGCTCAATATATGTTGTGTCTGGAATATGAACAAACTTACCAATTATATTTATTCCGCTATTCATTTTTTCTGGTACATCTTTATTCGGTGTGTAGTCATCACCTAGTCCAATTCTTGTGTTTTTCCCAATTATTGTTTTTTTATCTATTATACTTTTATTTATTACACTATCTTTTTTTATAATTGTACCATTAAATATAATTGAATCTGTTATAACAGCTCCCTCTTCTATAATTACACCTGGTGAAATTACAGAATTTTCTACTTTTCCATTTATAATACATCCATTTGATATTAGACTTCTTCGAACAAGTCCATTTTTACCAAATTTTACTGCTGGTAATTCTTCACTTTTTGTATGAATTTTAAAATCCTCTTCATAAAGATCAACTGGTGGATATTCCTCTATTAGCTCTAAATTCGCCTTCCAATACTCCTCTATTGTACCTACATCCCTCCAATAACTTCTAAATTTATATCCGTGTACACGATAATCATCTATCATTTTTGGTATTATATCTTTACCGAAATCTTCTCCACCTTTTGGTCCACAATATTTTAACAGTATTTCTTTTAGTACATCTATTTTAAATATATATACTCCCATTGATGCAGTATTTCCTTTAGGATTTTCTGGTTTTTCTTGAAAGCTAATTATTTTAGAATCAGATCCCATCTCTAAAATTCCAAATTGATGTGCTATTTTTTTATCAACTTCTTTAACTGCAATTGTTACATCAGCATTTAATCTTTCATGTTTTTTTATTAAATTTTGATAATTCATTTTGTAAATATGATCTCCTGCTAAAATTATTACATTATCAGCTTTATTTTCTAAAATATAGTTCATATTTTGATATACAGCATTTGCTGTACCGTTATACCATTCCCCTTCACCACGTTGATACGGTGGAAGTAATGTTATCCCACCGAAAGTTCTATCTAAGTCCCATGGTTTCCCTATACCTATATGATCACTTAAAGAACGTGGTAAATATTGTGTTAATACTCCAACTGTATATATATTTGAATTAACGCAATTACTTAAGACAAAATCTATAATTCTATATTTCCCTGCAAAAGGAACTGCAGGTTTTGCTCTATGTGCAGATAAAATATCCAATCTTTTACCAGCACCACCAGCTAATACAATTGCAATTGTTTTTCTAGTCATCCTAAATAACCTCTTTTCCTAATTTATAATGAAATCATATGATTTTTTTATACACTGTAGAATCAATTTTCTTTAATCCTAACTCCCTTTCTAATTCATAAGACAATGGTTCCATTGTCCCTAAAACAAGTATGCCATTATGTTTCAAATATTTTATTATATTTTTTAATACATTTAATTTTGTATTATAATCAAAATATATAAGTATATTTCTACAAAAAATTATTTCGAATGTTCCTTTAAAAGGGTAACTTTGATCTTTTAAATTTATTCTTTTAAAAATAACATATTTTTTTAAATTTTCTCTAATTTTGAATTTATTTTCTCCTAATTTAGAAAAATATTTTTCTAGATAATATTTATCAATGTTTTCTATTTTGTAATCAGAATATTCACCTATTTTACCTTGTTCTAACATTGCAGTTGAAATATCAGATGCAATAATTTTTAATTTCCATGTTTTTAATATATCAAAATGTTCCATTAAAGTGATTAGTATACTATACGCTTCTTCACCAGAAGAAGATGCCGAACTCCAAATTGAAAGCTTTTTATCATTTTTTTCGTTAATTTTTATAATTTCTGGTAAATTTTTTATTATTATATCAAAATGCTGGTTTTCTCTAAAAAATTCAGTTTTATTTGTAGAAACAACATTATAAAATTCTATTCTTTCATCATTTGACTCTAATACATAATTAAAATATTTTTCATAACTATCAATCAATAGTTTTCTCATCCTTTTTTTTATTCTGCCCTCTAACATTATCTTTTTATGTACAGGTAAATAAATTCCTATTTCACTGTATATTAGTTTTGCAAATTTCCCAAAAGTATATTCAGAAATACAAGGTTCTTCTATCTCCATATTAATTAGCAAAATTACAGCTATATAATATTATAATTTTGCCACACCCCCCTTTTTTCTGATTATATAATTATTTATTAATTATACTATACCTTATATTTTTACTTTTTTCAATTTTATAATATCTTTTTAATAATACCAATATATTTTTTCTTATTTGAAATATTTTTATATCTCACATTAAAATTTATATAAGATTTTTTTTATTATGTTTGCCTTTATATATATTCTTATTAATTTCATCTTCATATATATTTTAGCCCTATTTATAACATAAAATATTATATAAATATCAATACAGTTATATACAAAATTTCTAATTTAAAATATACAAGTTTAAAAATTTCATTCTAAGTTTTTCACATATTTTTTTTGGATTGAAGATTTTTAAATTTTAAAGTTAATTTATTTTTTAATTTATCTGTGTTACTTCTTTATAAATATTTAAATACCAATTGGATCCTTTGCTTTTTTTCTAATGATTAAACTATTTATATTTTTCACATAGTTATTTATATTTTTTCTTAATCTTTGTACTAAAGTAATTTAAATTTTGTTTTTAAAATTTTCTCCCATTCTAGGAGCGCGAACGAAGGTATTTTTTTTACACATTAAGTTTTATAAAATAATATTTTGCTCTATAAAATTATATATCATTTTTTTAGTAATTATACTATTTTTTTCTTCCTTTTCATAATGTTTTTTTCGAAAATAGTATTTAGAAAAGGATTAAATACTAAAAAAGTATATATTTATATTTCTATAAATCTATATTTCAATGATAAAAAATTCACTAAAAAAACAAAACACAAAAAACAGAATTTAATCTGTTTTTTGTGCTAACATTGTTGATAGTTTTCTAGCCAGTTTCCACTTTTTCTTTTTATTCTTTGGATTGCGTTATCTACAGATTTAATTTTTTTACTCAGTTTTTTTGCAATATCTTTATAGGTTAAACCCACAACCATGTAATTAAAAACAGTGTATTCAAACTCACTTAGATTAATCTTTAAGAAATCTCGTAATCCTTCAATTTGTTCTTTTGTTAAATATAATTCTTCTGGACTATATGATATGTACGATTCAAGACCTCTTGCATACGATACAACTTCTTTATTATTCTCATTTTTATCTTCTGTTACAAGTCCTACAGCAAAATTAAGTGCCATATTTTTTTGAGAATTAGCTGTTTTTATTGCAGTTATTAACTGTCTTTTTATACATATTGATGCAAACGTTCTAAATGAAGCAAGTTTATTTTTATCATATCCTCTTATGGCTTTTAGTAGACCAATCATCCCTTCTTGGATTAAATCTTCTCTTTCAGCACCTAATAAAAAATAGTTTCTTGCTTTTAAAAATACGAAATTTTTGTATTTATCAAATATTTGGCCTACCGCTTCCTCATCACCTGATTTAGCCTCTTCCAATAATTGATGTTCTCTTATAATTTCGATTGTTTCTTCGATTGTTTTTTCATTAACTATCTCTTTTCTTTCCTCCAATTCCTCGTATTCATAAATTTCCTTTTCATTATCACGAAGCTCCTGATTAATGTTTAATAACATCCCATCAACTCCTATTTTTTTGAAATTTGCGAAAGCAAGATACCACAAGCTACTGATACATTCAAAGAGTTTATCTTCCCTTTCATAGGTATTTTAACTAGAATATCACAGTTTTCTTTAACTTTTTTTCTTATCCCTCTACCTTCACTACCTAAAACCACACCTGCTTTTTCTGCATAACTCTCTTTTTTAAAATCTTTAGAACCATCTGCTTCAGCACCGTATATCCAATACCCTATTTTTTTTAACTGCTCAATTGCTTGAGAAATATTTGTAACTGGCACTATATCAACATATTCTATAGCACCTGTTGAGGTTTTTATTACAGTTTCATTTATTTTAACACTATTTCTATTTGGAATTATTATCCCATCTACTCCGAAACACTCCGCACTTCTTATTATTGCACCGAAGTTTCTTGGATCTTGTATCCCGTCTAGAATAAGTACTGTGGATTCTTTATTTTTTACAATTTTTTCTAAAAACTCACCAAAATCTTTTTCATAGTCATATTCCTCTATATATGCTATTACTCCTTGACTATCACTCTCTTTTTTCTCTACAAATAAAATTTTAATAGACTTTTTCTTAGAAATTTCTATAATTTCTTCAATTTTAATATTATTATTTTGCTTATAAATCTCAATTTTACTTATATGTGTGTTGTTTTTCAATGCTTCTATAACAGGGTTTATACCTATTATTTTTTTCAATTACATCACTCCTAGTTTAACCCTTTTTATATCTGCACCTATGTTTACTAATTTTTCTTCCATTTTTTCATATCCTCTATCAATATGATATATTCTATTAATTGTTGTTTCCCCTTTTGCTATTAAAGCAGCTAATACAAGACAAGCTCCTGCTCTTAGGTCCGACGCCATTACTTCTGCACCACTTAATGATTTTACACCTTTTATAAGTGCTGTATTCCCGTCAATTGTTATATCTGTACCCATTCTATTTAATTCTGATATATGCATAAATCTATTTTCAAATATTGTCTCTTTTATTTCGCTCGTGCCTTCAATTATTGATAATAAAATGGTTATTTGTGCTTGTAAATCTGTAGGATAACCTGGATATGGCATTGTTTTAACTTTCGTAGGCTTTAAATCTTTTAATTTAGACTTTACTTTTATACTATTTTCTGTTTTTTCAAACACTACACCCATCTCTTCTAGTTTTAAATTAAAACTTTCTAAATGTTTTAAATTAATATCTGTAATATTTATTTCACTATCTGTAATTATTGATGCAACAATAAAAGTACCTGCTTCTATTCTATCTGGTATAATTGTATACTCTCCTGGTATTAATTTTGATACTCCCTCTATTTCTAATCTTGCAGTTCCTATTCCTGTTATTTTAGCACCCATACTATTTAAAAATCCGCATAAATCTTCAATTTCTGGTTCCTGTGCTGCATTTTCAATGATTGTTTTTCCTTCAGCTAATGTAGCTGCCATAATGATATTTTCAGTGGCACCAACACTTGGAAAATCTAAATATATTGAATTTCCAATTAATTTATCTGCTTTTGCTTCCACATATCCGTGTTCTATATTTATCTTACATCCTAGTGCTTCAAAGCCTTTTAAATGGTAATTAACCGGTCTTGCACCAATTGCACATCCTCCTGGTAAAGAAACTCTAGACTCTTGAAAATGCGCTAATAAAGGTCCCATTACTAAAAATGATGCTCTCATTGTTTTTACTAAATCATATTTTGCTTCTGTATTTAAATTACCATTATTAATTATTTTATATGTATTGTTTTTTAATTTAGTTATCTCTAGTCCCAATTTTTCTAACAATTGAATCATTGTTCTAATATCTTTAAGTTCCGGAACATTATTTAATATATATTCCCCTTTAGCAATTAATGTTGCTGCTAAAATTGGTAAAGCAGCATTTTTTGCGCCACTAATTTTTACAGCCCCATCTAATTTTTTCCCGCCGTTTATAACAAAACCATCCACCAACATTATACTTCTCCTTCCAAGCCTGTTATTTATATATTATTTTATTTTTTCAAACATATTGGACAACTACATCCGACAAGTTTATCTAAAAAATTTATTACTCTGTATTCCTCTTTATATTTTGGAAGTACTTTTTCTATATCACTATAGCATTTTTTACAAATGGCTTTTCCTCTATTTTTACTATGCGCTTCACTTAATCCAACATCTAAGAAATCCTGATCTATATCCCTTAAAACTACATTGTCTTTATTTATTTCGACTGCTTCTTTTGATACAACTACAAGTCCAATATCTCCTTGTAAAGAGATTGAATCAATAAGCTCATATCTTATATTTAAATCTTCTGCCATTTTTATATATGGTTTCAAAGCTGTTATACCTATGTCTCGTGACATTTTTAGAAGATATGCTCGTTTATCTTTTAAAGAGTCCTCTATTTCCCTATAAACACCATCTTCAATTATTTGGCTTTTATTTAAAGCAACAAGTACTCTTTCTTTATATTCACCTAGATAATAGTTCTTCTCTACTTGTCTTTTTATAAAATCTATTTTAGTTTTCTCAACTTTATCATTTTCCATATTCATATTAACTGTATTAACGTAATATATTATGTTAATACTACACCACCTTTTTTACATATTTATAATCTTAATACCTCCGACATAATAAGAACTAATTACAAAATTATCTCCATATTTTACTATATTTGTTGGAAGCTGCTTATTTTCTACAACCTCGCTTTGTAATTTATCTTCACTATATCTAATAATATTTTCCTTTTTATCATCACAAATATAAAAGTAATTATTATCAAGCAAAAAATCTTCTGGAAAACTATTTCTATATAAATTATACTCTTTTATTAAATTAAAAAACATATTATAATAGTATATTTTTGATAATCTTTTATCTAATATATATATTTTTTCTTCTATTATTTTAATTTTAACATTGTCGCTACCAATAATTTTATATTTTTTAATAAATTTTCCAAAAATATTAAAAACAAAAACAGTATTTATAAACGAATCTAGCACATAAACTTTATTTCCATATAAAAATATATCTGCAATTCTAACAAAATCTTTGTGATGAATTTTATATTCTACCTTTAAATTTTTATTATTAGCAACTAAAATCTCCCTAAAAAAATAATCTAAAATAATTACTTTTGTATCTGTTAACAATATTTTTTCTGTTTGAATTCCAACTTTATAAAAATTAATATATCTATTTTCTTTTAAATTATAATTCACTATTGTTCTGTGATTATGCATTGAAAACCATAAGATATCATCTTTTATACATATTGCTTTAGGTTTATCCAATTTTAAATTATCATTTATTTTAATAAATTCTTGAATAATATTTGGAACTATATCTATCTTTTCCAATACAGTTTCATTTTTTTCTATAAAATCTCTAAAATCATCAATATTTATCTTTATCTCCTCATCATTATATTCATCGTAAATAAATATATTATTCTTTCTAGTATATATAATTTTAAAGTATTTCGTAGAGGTGAATTCTTTTATATTAAAATTGGATGTTTTATCTAAGGCAACAATTCGTTTATTAAATTGGTCAGCAACTAATATATATTTTTCATATAATTTTATCCCTTGTGGATATTTAAATAAGCAATCAATTTTTTTATATAAAATACCGTCCATATGGTAAATATATATACTATTTTTATATGGCGAAGACACATATATGTTTTCATTATCAATATCGATATAGGAAGATATCCCGATTTCTTCACCAAATGAATATAAATAATCTCCATTTATACTATACACCGATATTCCATTTTTATAATTGCTTGTTATAAAAATTTTATCATTAATTATCCTAATATAAAACGGTTTAATGATCTCTTTGTGAGTTATTTTTTGTATCAAATTAAAATTTATATCAAATAGCTTGATGCTATTATCTTCTTCATCTGTAATATAGATTTTTTCATTATATATAATTAAACTTTGTGGTTTTACAAGCTCTTCAATATCTATATTCTTATTTTCATAAACAATTTTATTATTTAGACAATCTAAAACAAGTTTCTTGCTATTATAATAGTTAACATCTGAAATATTTCTCATTAATATTCCCCCAATATACATTAGTATATCATATTTTTAACTTTTTGCCAATACCATTTTTTTACTATTATTTTGTAAAAACTTTTAAAGGCTGTCTAAAATAAATTATTTTATACAGCCTCTTTTTTATGCAGCATTTTCAATTTTTTCTATCTCTTTCTCTTTTTTCTTTTTATGCACTTTTCTAAATCTGACACTTGTAATAGACATTATAAGCAGCATAGATATTATAGTTATCCATTTAAGAATTGTATAATCTTTAGCTACTTTTACGCTTGGTAGCATCTCTTCCAATTTAGCAATGTCTACAAAATTATTAATATTTCGTTCTTCATAAATTTTATAAATTTCCCCATTTTCTAGAGGTAATGTTTTCACATTAAATACAACTTTATCTTCTAAAAGATCATAAGCTACTACAACATCACTTTGTATATCAGCTTCAAAAAGTTTTTCCTCCATTATACTTCTTAATTCTTTGACCCGTCCACTTATCTTTATAAAAAGTGATTGGTCAACTTCACCGTAAATCATAAAAAAACATAAAAAACTGAAAATTAAAATACAGTATTTTTTCACGTTGTCACCCCTTTCATTTTAATATTGCTAAATTATATTTTCGACATTTTTTAATTTTTCATAAGCTTTTTTATAAATATCATTATTTCCAAATGCACCTGGTTTACTAATAATTTGAAATTCACCAGTCATATCTTTATATATTACAACACCTGTATCAATTTCATCTATAACATTTAATTTATTTATATTCAACAATTCTAATGTTTCTATTGCTGTTTCTCCACCAGTTAAAAATAGATTTTTAATATTATATTTTTTTATTATATAAAAAGCTATATTTTTATTATAATCAGTCACTAAGGTTAATTTTTCTTTTAAAATATCATCTTTTTTATCAATACTTATAAGAAATATATCNTTATTCTCACAGAAATTTTCTATAATTTTTATATTCTCCTCAATTGAGATATTATAATTAATTTTGTAAATATATATATTATCGTCATTATATTTTTTAAATTCATTTACCTGTAATATATTTTTTTCCGAACATGATCCCGATAACATAAAAACTCTATTTTTCTTATAATTCCAGTACTTTGGTAAATAATTCATAACGCCTGCAGAACCAACAACATTTTTATCATAACCTAACGTAACTATAGATTTTGCAATTATTTCTAAGTCTTTTTCTGTTTCACTATCAAAAATAATGATATCTTCATTTACTAAAGAGAGATTTTCTTCTAAATTACCTCTTATTTCGTCTAATTTTATTATTTTATAATCCGAAAAATAATCCCTTAAATCTGAACTTTTCACTGGTTTATGCACATCTTTTGCGAATTCTGTATTAGTTAATAATGTCCCGTTTAGATAGTGTTTTCCATCTAAAATTTGTCTCCCCATTTTTGGAAAGCCTATTATAATACATATTTTTTCTCCAATTTTAATATGTTTTTTAAGTTCTATTACTTCCTCTTTTATATTTCCTCTTAATGTTGAGTCTATTTTTTTATAAAGTTTATCATAACCTGTTTTATTTAAAAATTCCATTGTCTTGTTAATTATTTTTTTTGATAAACCAGACTCGTCATTTCTAGTATTTGTATTAATAACAATCACATCATCATCATTTTTTTCAAGAAAATTATTATTTGTATGTATTTTTACATTAAAACCAAATTTACGTAATTGTATACCTACATCTCCTGCGCCTGTGAAATCATCTGCTAATATACATATTCTCATATTATCACCTTTATATATTTTATCTAATAGTAGAAAAAGAACCACATATTATATGGTTCTTTTTATTTTTATTTTTTTAATTCTTCTAATATTTCAACAATGGCATCTCCTACTTGACTTGTAGAAGCTGTTCCTTTTAAGTCTGGTGTTAATGCTCTTTTATCAACTAATAATGTTTCTATAGAATCTAGTACTATTTTACCCCAATTTTCATATCCAAAGAAATCCATCATTTGACTTACTGACCATACCGATGCTAATGGATTTGCTATCCCTTTACCAGCAATATCTGGTGCCGAACCATGAATTGGTTCAAACATTGATGGGAATTTTTTCTCAGGGTTAAGATTGGCTCCTGCAGCTAACCCCATTCCACCAGCAATAGCAGCACCAAGATCAGTTATAATATCTCCAAATAAGTTTGATGTTACTACAATTTCAAATCTTTCAGGTTGTTTAACAAAGAACATTGCTGCTGCATCTACAAGATAAGAGTATGTTTTTACATCAGGATATTCTTTTCCAACTTCAACAAATACTTCATCCCAAAAAACCATTGAATAATTTAAAGCATTTGCTTTACTAATACTCGTTAGAGATTTTTTCTCTTTTCTTGCAATTTCATAAGCATATCTTATTATACGTTCTGTACCTTTTCTTGAAAATACTCCAGTTTGTAATACTACTTCTTCTGGTTTTCCTTGGAATAATCTATCTCCAGCTCCTGCATATTCACCTTCACTATTTTCTCTTACTACAAGCATATTTATATCTTCTCTTTTTACATCTGCAAGTGGGCAAGGTGCACCATCTAATAATACCACTGGACGTAAATTTACATATTGGTCAAATCCTTTTCTTATTTTAAGCAATAGATCCCATAAAGATATGTGGTCTGGTACACCAGGATATCCTACAGCACCTAGAAATATTGCGTCAAAACTTTTTAGTTGTTCCATACCATCATCAGCCATCATTTTACCATGTTTAAGATAGTACTCGCATCCCCAAGGAAAATATGTAAACTCAAATTTTAAGCTTGGATCTAGTTCCTCAATTTTTTTCATAACTTTGATCCCTTCATCTATAACCTCAGGACCAATTCCATCTCCAGCTATAACAGCAATTTTAAAAACTTTCATAAATATCAAACTCCTTTATTTAGTATTTTTATATCTATTTTCATTTTACAAGTGTATTATATCACAATTTTAAATATAAAACTATATTAATTTTTATTTTATTTAAAAAATATTATTCCAGAATTTCTTTCTGATTTATCACCTTTTCTATATGAAAAAAATTCATCGGAGCAATATGTACATTTGTTTGACATTGTTATATTTTCTTTAGGAATTCCAATTTCTTTTATTAACTCATAGTTTAATAATTCATTATCATAATATAATTTTCCATTTTTTCTTAAAATTACTTTATCCATTATCTCATTACTAAATTTTGATATAAATTTTTCATAAAATTCTTCCCCAATCTCATAACAGCAATTTTTTATCCCTATACCTATTGCCACAATAATATCCTCTTTTTTAGAGTTATAATTTTCCTCTAATTTTACTAGTATCTCTTTATATATCTCTTTGTAAGTTCCTCCCCATCCAGAATGTGCCACCCCAATAACACTATTTTTTTTATCATAAAAATACAATGGTAAACAATCGGCATATTTTGTTAAAAGAATAATATCTTTTCTTTTTGTAATAAATCCATCTACATCATCATAATTTTTTTCTATTTTATCATCAATTATTTTAATATTATTTGAGTGCGTTTGTTTTGCATAAATAATTTTATACTCTTTTTTAAACTTAGATAAAAATTTTGAAATATGATTATTTTCCTTATTTATTAGAGAGTTATCAGAAAAATCCCCGCAAGTTTTTTTAGTATAAATAGCCATAACCCCTTCTTTATTAAATTTATCTACATAATAATATTCATCTTCCTCTATATACATAACTCCCCCCTTTTTGTAATTCTTTTAAATATTTATAAATACAAACTATCTTTAAAAGCTGCGATTAGAATTTAGTGCTTAGAAAAATAAAATAAAAACAAATTAACATATCAAAATATACTTACATGTATGATTTTATGAAATAAAATATCAATAATTTTATGATATTTTATAATGTTTGATAGCTAGATTAAGTACACGGTATTTTTGATTATTTTTTTAATATTTCTATATTTCTATAAAATATTTATTGCTTAGATTTTTTATGTAAATATATCCATACTATAGAAAAAAGTAATCATATTTTAACTATTAGTTTTAAATAAAATTTTAAATTTAACATTAACATTTTTGTACATACCTATGTTGATTTACAATTTCCCATTAAATTCACTTGTATAATTTAAATTTGGAATAAAATTATAAATAAATAAAAAGGGGAAATTCCCCTTTTTATTTAAAAAATATATTACTTCTCACCATTTACAATTTCTTCTAACTCCATTACTATTTCAGCCATTGAATTCGATTGAGCATCTAGTTCTTCTGCTGTTGCTGCTCCTTCTCTTGCTGTACTTGCAATAGTTTGAGTTACTGTTTCCATCTGATTTACAGCTAGATTTATTTGTTCTACCCCTCTACTTTGCTCGAAGCTCGCATCTTTTATCTCTTCCATTAATGAATCTATTTTAGAAACATTTTCTACGATTTCTTTAAGTCTAACCGATACATTTTCTGCCATTTTAAAGCTTTCTTCAGATATTTTAACATTACTTTCGATTTTTTCTTCTGTATCTTTGGCTGCTTCTGCACTTCTCTGGGCTAAGTTTCTGACTTCTTCTGCTACAACAGCAAAACCTGCCCCGTATTCTCCTGCTCTTGCAGCTTCAACTGCTGCATTTAAAGATAGTATATTTGTTTGAAAGGCAATATCATCAATTACTTTTATTATAGCATGAACCTCATTACTTGATTTTCTCAAATTTTGTATAAAATCAAGCATTTTCCCCATCTCTTTGTTCCCTACATTGGCAAGGGATGTCGTCTCTACTGATAATTTACTGACATTATTTGTATTATCTGCACTTCTTTTTATCATTGTACTTGTCTCAAAAAGTGTTGCTGATGTTTCTTCTATACTTGCAGCTTGTTCCCCGCTACTACTAGCTAAATGCTGACTCACATTTGATAATTCATTTGATGCAATATTTATACTACTTGAACTTTCTTTTAATTTAATTGTAATTTTATTCACCGCATTATTTATACTAAATATTACTATATACGAAATAAGCATAACAACTAATAATAGTGCTAATACAACAACATACACCATTATATTATAATATCTTTCTTTCTCCTTCATTGACTTATTAATTGAAGATTTTGCTTCATTAATGCTATCATAATATATACCAGTTCCAATAAATATATTTGTACCTTCAATAAGTTTTACATATGCTAGTTTAGGTTCTACTACCCCATTTGGCTTCGGAAAATAGTATTCAACAAATCCACCTTTATCTTTTTTTACAATATCAATCATTTTTTGTATAAAAAAGATTCCATTTGAATCTTTTAAACCTGATAAATCCTTTCCATTATCTTTTCTTCCCCCTTCTGTTGGTACATTAATTCTAATTCCCTCAGTTGTATACGAGAAAAAATATCCTGATAAATCATCGAAGAAAAATATATTATCAGTATGTTTTCTAATGTGGTTTATTTTTTCTTCTTGAACTAGATTTTTTACCTCATTAGATAATATTAATGATTCATTATCTGTCACTGCTTTTAAATTAACTTTTATTTCATTCATCATTGCATTTTCAATACTTGGTAAAATAATATTTTCTCTAATACTCTTTCTTATCCCCTCGTTTAGCAAATTAATTAATATTAGTATAACAAAAATTAAAAAAGGAAATACCATAATTTTTTGCTTTATACCATATTTTTTCATTTTAATCCCCACCTTATATCGTATTAAAAAATAAAGATATGTATTTATACGAAATAATAATATAATTTCCTTTTTTTATTCATAAAAATATTTAGGTATTTCTAAATCAATAGTAATCCCATTTTCTATTATAATTTTATGTGAAAACAAACACATTATTTCTCCTTGCTTATATCCGTATTTATAATCGCCGAAAATAGGTAATTCGATTGAGCTTAATTGTACTCTAATCTGATGAGTTCTACCTGTTATTAATTCAGCTTCTAGGACACTATAATTTTTTTCTTTTTTTATTAATTTAAATTTAGTTATACTTTCTTTCCCATTTTCTGAAATAATAGAAGTCGTTTCTGTTCTATCTATATAGTTTTTTATTATAAATTCATTTTCGTTTACATTACCTTTTACTTTTACATAATAAAATCTTTTTATTTTATCTTCTCTAATTAACTTCGATAATTCTCTAACTGTTTTATTATCTTTCCCTGCTATGACAAGTCCTGATGTACTTTTATCAATTCTATTTATAAAAGCAAATTCATCTGTTTTATAATATGATTTCAACATTTCTAGTAATCCATAATCATGATTTGTACCTTTATGAACTACTAATTCTGGTTCTTTATTTATAATGACAATACCATTATTATCATAAACAATCGATTTTTTAACAATTTCATATTCTTTATTAGATAATTCTATAAATTTAACTTTATTTTCTTCTTCACTATAAATAAATACAAGGTCACCTTTAATTAATCTATAATTTTCTTTAGATTTTTTATGATTTACCTTTATTTGCCCTTTTCTAATCATATTGTAAATAAGACTCAATGGTAAAGCTTTGTATTTTTTTCTAATAAATTTATCTAATCTTACTTCTTCATAATTTTCATCAATTATATACTCCAATTTTATACTGTACACATAGGTGTAACAGCATTCACCACCTCTCTATTTGGTATTGTCGTTATATATTCTTACGCTTTCTACTATACCTAACATCATAAATCCAAAAACACACGAACTTCCCCCATAACTCATAAATAGAAGAGGTAATCCAGTTATAGGCATAACACCTATTACCATTCCCATATTGACAATGCTATGAAAGAAAAATATAGCAGCAATTCCATAACATAGAAGTTTACCATAATCATCATCTACTCTTTGTCCTATACTAATAATCGTATAAATTAACCATATGTATAGTATTACTAGAAAAATTCCTCCAATTAATCCTATCTCTTCTAAAAGTACAGAAAAAATAAAATCTGTATGAGATTCTGGTATAAAATTTAATCTTGTTTGTGTTCCTGATAAAACACCTTTACCAATTAATCCCCCAGATCCTGCTGCAATCATAGATTGTATTACATTCCAGCCATCTCCCAATACATCCTTTGTAGGATCTAAAAAAATAAGTATTCTCTTTTTCTGATAATCTTTTAAAAATAAAAATGCAACTGGTGTCATTAATAAATTAATAAGAAAAATAATAACCATTAATATTATATCTACTCCATTTAAATAAATAAGAACATAATATATAAATATAAGAACAAGAGCTGTTCCTAAATCTGGTTGTTTTAATATAAGTAAAAAAGGGATTACAATATGTACTCCTGTTCTTAGTATTCCTTTCCAGTTTCTTATACCATTTTTGTATTCATTTACCAATACTTCAGCAAGAGTAAGAAGTAAAAGAATCTTTGCAAATTCAGATGGTTGTAATTTCAAAAAACCCAAATCTATCCATCTATTTGAGCCTTTTGCCTTAAAACCAATTAGATGGACTATTACTAACATGAGTATATTCCCCATATATATAATTTTTGAGTATTTTGAAAAAATTCTGTAATCTATAATACTAAATATAAAAAATACTATTGAACCTAAAACTATCCATATAATTTCTTTTACAAAAAATGATCGCGTTTCTTGGTATGTTGCACTATATATAAATATTAAGCTAAGTCCTAAAATTATGTATACATTAATCAAAAGGCTTAAATCTAGCCTTTTGATTTTTTTTAAAAAAAGTCTAACGCTCTGTTTATTTTTCATTTCCCTCACTCACATTAATTTTTACTTTTTTTATTGGTATACTAATAGATAAACCAAGATTATCTTCCTCGTTTTCTAATTTAATACTATGAATATCTTCTTTTTCTAATTCAAAATATCTTGAAAATACTTCCATTAAATCATCTTTCAATAGTCCTAAAATTTTTGGTGAAAAAGAAGTTCTGTCTTGTGTAATTACAACTTTTAATCGATTTTTAGCAATAGAACTACTTACTTCCTCCTTTTTAAAAAGTTTGTCAAATATATTTTTTAACATTGATTTTATTCCTCCCCCTATTATTTTTTAAATAAATTAGATATTTTATTTAAAATACCTTTTTTATCATCTAAATCTAGTAATGGTATTTGTTCACCAGTTATTCGTTTTGTGATATTTAAATAAGCTTGTCCTGCTTTAGCATCAGCATATTTAATAACCGGTTCCCCTTTATTACTTGAACTAATTATACTTTCATCATCAGGAACAACACCATATAGATCGATTCCTAATAACTCTAACACGTCTTCAACACTTAACATTTCGCCTTTTTTTACCATATTTGGTTTAATTCTATTTATAATTAATTTAGGCTTATTCTTTTGTGATGCTTCTAAAACTCCTATTATTCTATCTGCATCTCTTACAGCGGATACTTCAGGATTTGTTACAATTATAACTTCATCTGCTCCAGCTACTGCATTTTTAAATCCGTTTTCTATTCCTGCTGGCGAATCTATAAAAACATAGTCAAAATCTTTAGATAACTCTTTAGCTAATTTAATCATATCATCTGGTGTAACAGCGTCTTTGTCTCTTGTTTGAGCTGCTGGTAATAGTTGTAAATTATCTTTAAATTGTCTATCTTTTATAAGTGCCATTTTTAATTTTGCTTTACCTTCGATTACATCTACAAGATTAAAAACAACTCGATTCTCTAACCCCATAACTATATCTAAGTTTCTAAGCCCAATGTCTGCATCTACAACTGCAACTTTTTTTCCAAGCATAGCTAATCCAGTACTTAAATTGGCTGTTGTTGTTGTTTTTCCAACACCCCCCTTTCCCGAAGTAACAGCATAAACTACTCCTTTTTTCATTTAATTAATCCTCCTTAATTGGTATATTTTTATTTTTCTCCTGTATGACCAAATCCAAATTTATCACGTTTTGTCTCACTTAGTTCACTAGTTATTTCTACATCTGCCACTATAATTTTTTTTAAAACTAATTGTGCTATTCTATCTCCATTTTTTATAGTGTAGTCTTCATTTCCAAAATTAATAAGTATGATTTTAACCTCACCGCGATAATCGGAATCAATTGTACCAGGACTGTTTAAAACTGTGATTCCGTATTTTATAGCAAGTCCACTTCTTGGACGAACTTCTACTTCGTATCCAAAAGGTATTTCCATCTTTATACCTGTTGGAATAAGTACCCTTTCCATAGGTTTTAAAATTATGTCCTCCTCTATATACGCAGCTACATCTAATCCCGCTGCACCGGAGGTCATATATTTTGGAATAGATGATTTCTCTTCTAATTTCACCTTAATATTTACTCTTTCTGTATCCAATCTCCTATCCCTCCTCTTTTTTTCTAATCAATAATTAAATATCCCCCAGTATAACCTCAGAGTAGTATTTTTCATTAAATAAATCTTTAGAACATAGTAGAACGTCTTCAATATTTATATTTTTTATTATAGCTGTGAATTCATCTATATTAAATAATTTACCTTTTTTTAAATAATTTCCTGCTAGTGTACCCATTTTTGCTCTTGTTGTTTCACCACTAATTACAAGTGATGCTAAATGTTGATTTTTTGCTTTTTGTAATTCCTCTTTTGTTATACCAAAATCATATATTTTTTTATACTCCTCTTTTATAAGTGATATTACTTTTTCAAAATCTTTCTTAGTTGTTCCTGCGTATGTTGTTATTAACCCACCGTCAGTATAAGACGAATTATAGCTATATATTGAGTATGCTAACCCCTCTTCTTCACGTATTTTTTGAAATAATCTTGAACTCATATTTCCACCTAATACATTTATGATCATATTAGCTTTGTATCTATCTTCAGAATGGTATGATAATCCCTTTGTATTCACGCATAAATGTACTTGATTTGTTGTCTTTGTTATCTCTTTTCTTCCACTATTTATATTAAATAGTTTTGTATACTCTCCTTTTTTTTCTTTTCTATGAAAATCTTTAAATTTTTCTTCAAGTAGCAATATTATCTTATCTATATTAAAATCTCCAGCAATTGCAATCACCATATTATCATTAGTATATCTATCATTCCAATACTCTATTAAATTATCTCTCGTAATTGATTTTACGCTCTCTTCTGTACCTAATATTGTTTTTTCATAATTAGTTCCCTCTAAAACAAATTTAGAGTTATAGTCAAATATTTTTTCTTCAGGGATATCTTCATACATTTTAATCTCTTCTACAATAACCCCTTTTTCTCTATCTATCTCTTTATCTAAAAATTCAGAATTAATATACATATCAGATAATACATCGATTACATTTTCTAAATGTTCACCTAGTGACGTTACATAATATCCTGTTGTTTCTGCACTTGTAAACGCATTCATACTACCACCAAGAAAATCTATCTCTTCAGATATATCTTTTGCTGTTCTTTTTTTAGTTCCTTTAAATAACATGTGTTCTAAAAAATGTGAGATCCCATTTTTATAGTTTTTTTCATCACGTAATCCTGTTTTTACATATATTCCAAAGCTTACAGATTTCAATCCTTCCATTTTCTTATAAATAACTGGTATACTATTTAAAATAGTTTTCATTTTAGGCATTTATTTTTTACTCTCCCTTTTAATAATTAATATTCTGACTGTTTCATAGTATATATTCCTATAACTAAAAAAATTATATTTGGAATCCATGAACCTAAAAATGGTGAAATTTTCCCACCAATACTTATTGCTTCCACTGTGGCTTTAACAATATAATAAAGATACCCAATTACAATACATAAAGCTATACTAACTGCTGATGTCCCACGTACATATCTGCTTCCCAATGATAAACCTATGAAACTAATAATAAAAGCTGCAAAAGGATATGATAGCCTCTCATACAGAGCAACTCTTATTTTTCTAGCATCTCCACCTGTTCTTCCGATTACATTTACTGCTTCCATAAGATCTTTTCTAGTTAATTCATTTTCTCTTATTTTGTCTCTTAAAAAATCATTTGGATTTTCATTTAAAAAATCAGGAGTATAATTCATATAATTTTCCATTTTATTTTCTACAATATTATTAATTTTTACTTTACGTAGATCCCATCTACCAATTTCTTCATTAAACTCACCATTTTGTGCCGTGATAATTTTTTCTATTTTAGAGAACTCATCATTCATCACTAATACCATTATATTTTTAACTGTTTTTTCGCTTCCATTTATGAAGCTAATGTAATAAATATTCTTTTCCCCTTTATAGTAAACATCTGTTTTTATTCTAGAGTCTTTAACATTATATACTTCTGTATATCTTAATTCACGACGACGCTCATTAGCTTTAGGTACTACACTGTCAATAAACCAAAATGCAGCTAAAGATATTATAAAAGACAA
>JGI24711J26586_10000980_pt1 | contig 22285 bp, 17 predicted proteins | sample BioPla3DNA1_FD_26586 | JGI IMG/M metagenome (IMG submission 26586)
CATCTATGCCATCTTCACCCAGCGTTTTACGCAAACGGTGCATCTGTTTGCGGAGGGTGCTGCGGGGATCACTATATTCCTCTGATACCCAGAGGTGATCCATAAGGGACTCGGGGGTAAATGATCTATCCTTATGTGTGAGCATGAATTTAAAAAGCTCCCAAATCTTTTTCGATCCGGCAGAATTCATAATAAGCGAACAGCCATTTTTGATTACATCAAACTGCCCCAGTGTATTGACAACAAGCATGTTTGAATCCTTCATTCACACTCTCCATGTTATCTATATTATAATTAATAGTATTTTATTGGTAACTCGTATTATATCATAAACGTTTTTTTATTAAAACAACAAAAAGGTATAAAAAGTAAAGTTTACGTAAAAATCGGGTACTATATAATAACCACAAAATGCACGTTTATAACATTGAACAGACACTTTTTATTACTTTTCCGGATTTTGCCGCTCTAAAGAAAATAAAAAACCTTAGAACCATGTTGATTCTAAGAGTTTTTCATGGAGCTGGTGATGCGACTTGAACGCACGACCTGCTGATTACGAATCAGCTGCACTGCCGACTGTGCTACACCAGCATGCCTTATTATTTTACAATCACAGAATTGGCATGTCAACCGGAAACCGACATAAAAAAGGACATACCGTTTTCGGGATGCCCTTTTTATACTAATGTAATAATATATGCCAACGAAGACTTTATAGGTCTACACGAAAGATCCTTCGCTACCGCTCAGGATGACAAGTTATATGTACTATCTGAAGCCCTTGCGTTTCAGAAAAGTTGGAATTTCAGGCCCTTCAGTGTCATCATCTACTGCAACAAGGTTTTTTGCAGGCTCTTGATCCAATGGTTTCTTATTATCAATACCAAGTAAGTATCCCGGTCTCTTTATCTCTGCGCCTTTATCAAAACCTGTGGCTATAACTGTAATAATCAGTTCATCTTTTAAATTGTCATCAATAACGGCACCAAAGATAATAGTTGCATCCGGATCTGCTGATGTTTGGATGAGCTCAGCTGCCAGATTAACTTCCTGCAAACCAAGGTCTGAACCTCCGGTTATATTAAGCAGAACTCCTCTGGCTCCATCAATTGATGTTTCCAGCAATGGGCTTGATATTGCCTGCTTGGCTGCTTCCTCCGCTTTATTCTCACCGGTTCCTCTTCCTATACCCATATGGGCTATGCCTGTGTCCATCATAATTGTCTTTACATCGGCAAAGTCAAGGTTAATAAGTCCGGGAACTGCTATAAGATCTGAAATACCCTGAACACCCTGCTTTAATACATCATCTGCAAGGTTAAAAGCCTTAACCAGGGGCATTTTTTTATCGGCAATCTGAAGCAATCTGTCATTTGGAATTGTAACAAGAGTATCAACAACTGCTTTCAATGCCTCAACTCCGGCCTCAGCCTGCATCATGCGTTTTTTGCCTTCAAACAGGAATGGTTTTGTGACAACGCCTACAGTTAGTATACCCATTTCTTTCGCTATTTGCGCAACAACAGGAGCACCTCCTGTCCCTGTTCCGCCTCCCATACCGGCAGTTACAAAAACCATATCGGCATCCTTAATAGCCATTGCTATTTCATCACGGCTCTCGTTTGCTGCTTTCTCGCCGATTTCCGGATTGGCGCCTGCTCCAAGTCCCTTTGTTAACTTATCACCTATTTGAATTTTAGTAGTTGCCTGTGAAAGAAATAATGCTTGTTTATCGGTATTAACAGAAATGAATTCCACACCACGCATACCTGATGCTATCATTCGATTTACTGCGTTATTTCCGCCTCCGCCGATACCAACGACTTTTAGACGTGCAAAGCTATCCATATCAATGTCAAATTCCAACACTTTTGTATCCTCCTTACATTACTCTCACCCGTTGTCGAAACAAATGATTCCGAACGGGTCCCGAGCCATATATGCTCGAGTCAGGGAGATGTGTGCTCTCATCGGAGATAATAATCCCTACCCGGCTCTTGAGAGGCGGAAGAAATTTCTGCTCTCCTTATAGTTCATCTTACGTAATTAACATATTGATAAAATAATTACAAGCTATCATTATTATTATATATCAAACACATATAAAAGCAATATTTTTCTTTACAAATTCCCTATTGAAACTCAAGATATAGGGGTATTACCAAAAATATCTGGGATTTATGCCACAGATGTAGTATTGCTTTATATTCCTCACTTAATGAGCTTCCTTCTTATATTGCCGATATTGAGGAATATACGATTTCCAAATGCGAATATAGCTGCCAAATGTATCTGAATCCCCAGTTTATCACCAATATATGCCAATAAAGCAGCAGTAAAAGAATTAGCAAAAAACCCTGATAAAAATATCTTAATATTGAATTTTCCTTCCAGTGATGCCGAATATCCTCCGACAATTGAGTCTAATGCCGCTAAAATCGCAACTGCGGCATAATTGGAATACGCCTGCGGTATATGAATCGGAATTAAAATGCCTACTAATAATCCGGCAATGAGCCCAAGTAAAGCTATCATGGAACCCCTCCTTAATATGTATCTTAATCGGGTATAAAGCTCGGGTTTTGATTACCTGAGAATTCTATTCTTCCAGTTTCTTTTGTGCTGATTTTCTTAAAAAATATTTCTTTTGTAAAATCAATTGTGTACTGAAGCTTGTCCTTTGGGTTGAATCTGACAATAATCCTATTGTCCAGAGACAAGATTGCATTATTCTCACTGATTACATCAACCCAATCCAATACATCTGCGAGCTTTATATCGGTGGTTTTATCAGAATTATTGATGGTATTGATTATTTCAACACCAGTGATAATAAGTGATATTTCCGATTCTTCCAATTGCCCGCCTATGGTGTATTTTTTAAAATCAATGCCCCGTATTTCCTTTAACCCCTGCGGTGGTTCAGAGTTACCTGCTTCCAATACATACCCCTGGGCGTCCACCGTAAGATAATTATCAAAGTAAACAATATATGCTGCAGGTTCTCTCTCGGTAATATGTATTATAATACTGTCCGGAAAAACAATTTTCACAGTACATGATTTTACATAAGGGAGTTGACCTATTTTTTCTTCGCTGTCAANCAGCCTCAGTTCTAATATGGCTTCCGGATCCAGTCTTAACTTTCGAAATCCGTTTTCGCCAATCATTATTCCCGATGTTTCAATTATTTTTTCAGCTGTATATCTGCTGCTTCCTTCAACCTTAATTGACTTGATATTAAAAAAAGGTGCAAACAGCAGAAAAACAAGACAAAGAGCCAATACAAAAATGAAAATGAATATTTTTAATCTTGTTTTAGCATGCCCTTTTTTTTTCATATGTACCTCTGTGCTAATGCACTAAAATGGTATGTTTTACCCTGTCCCAAGTATAATAATACTACAATTATACCATACCGGTTTCAGTCTTCAACTCTTCTGATTTTTGCGCCTACCTTTGACAGAACATTTTCTACTTTTTCATAGCCTCTGTCAATATAGCCGACACCGGAAATATTTGTTTCTCCTTCAGCAACAAGACCGGCAATAATCAGTGCAGCACCTCCTCTTAAATCCCTGGCTTCAACAGAAGCTCCTTTCAGCTTATCAACCCCTCTGATTATAGCTGTTCTCCCTTGTATACTTATATCAGCACCCAGTTTCTGCAGCTGTTCGGTATAACGGAATCTGTTTTCAAAGACCGTTTCCACTACTACACTTGTGCCTGCGCTCTTTGTTAAGAGAGAGACTATCTGTGGCTGCATATCGGTCGGAAAACCCGGATAAGGAGACGTTCTTATAAGATCTAATGCGTTAAGTCTTCCATCAGATTCCAGGGTTACCACACCGCCTGAATAGTTTTTTATCTTGCAGCCTGTTCTTCTTAAACAGTAAAGAATTGACCCTATATGGTCATATTCTACTCCTGTTACTACCAGGCTTCCTCCGGTCGCCGCAACAGCCGCAAGATATGTCCCGGCTACAATCCGGTCTGGAATTATTGTATGAATGGGTTCCGCTTTTATTTCCCGTATGCCCTGGATTCTGATAACACCAGTTCCGGCTCCGGTCACCTTGACACCCATTTGATTAAGATAATTTTGTAAATCCTCAATTTCCGGTTCCTTTGCTGCATTTCTGATCAGCGTTTCTCCTTCGGCAAAGCAGGCGGCCAGCATAATGTTTTCGGTAGCACCTACACTGGGGTAATCCAGTAAAACCTCGCAGCCCTGAAGTTTGGCGGCACTGACTTTAAGCATGCCATGTTTCAGTCCGTCGACTTCTGCCCCCATCTGCTCCAGTGCACGAAGATGCATATCTATAGGTCTCATGCCTATTTCACAGCCGCCCGGATAACTGACAAGCACCTCACCGCATCTTGCGAGGACTGCTCCCAAAATAATAATCGAGGATCTCATTCTTTTAGCCAGTACTTCCGGAATACACGAACTTGTGAGGTTTGAGGCATCAACCTCTATACGCGATCCCTTTTTCTTAGTTTTACACCCTAAAGCAGACAGTATTTCAAGCATTGTCAAGACATCGTCCAACTCCGGGCAATTCTCAAGAATGCTGGTACCATTATTCAAGAGCGTGGCGGCAAGTACTGGCAGAACAGCATTTTTAGCCCCTGGCACTTCTATTATGCCGCTCAGTCTTGAACCTCCGGCAATTATGAGATTGCTCANGCAGAACACCCCCGGAAGCAAAGTATTGAACACATTTCATAATATGCTTCCGGCGAAATGGTGTGACAAATGATGGCTTAACCACCTTTTTAAGGTTACTTNTTTTTTTTGTCGATAGATTTTTTAATCAGAGAGTAGATTNCCGGTGCGGCATTTTTAATACCACTCTTTTTAGCGGCTGCTGACATTTTTTTTCGAAGTTCTTTGTTTTTTATAAGTTTATCAATTTGTCCATAGAGAATCTCATGAGTTAGCTGATTTTGAAGGATAACTACTGCGGCGCCCTTGTTTTCCAGTGCCCTTGCATTATATTCCTGATGATTCTCAGCCACAAAGGGTGATGGAACTAGAATGGCAGGCACTCCCAGCACCGCCAGTTCGCTAACTGTTATAGCGCCCCCTCTTGTAACAGCAAGGTCGGCAGCCGCCAGTACTTCACCCATATTATAAATGTACGGTACCACTTGAATATTATCAGGAAGCGGGTCTTTGATATATCTCATAACCTTTTCATAATGCTTCATTCCTGTGGCAAGGATAAGATTATATGATATTTCCTTGCCATGAAGGTTTATCATGTCTCTAACGCATTCATTTATATGTTCGGCACCAAGACTGCCTCCGAAAATTACCACCAGAGGTACGTCTTCGGCTATTCCAAGGTTTTCTCTTGCTTTCGTGCGATCAAGCAAAAACAGGTCATTTCTGATAGGGTTACCAGTGAGAGTTATTCTTGCTTTGCCCTTAAACCTTGAACGTGCTTCTTCAAAGCTTATGGCAACTTCGTCTACATAACGGGCAAGAACTTTATTTGCAATACCCGGAAAAGCATTCTGCTCGTGAATTATTGTAGGAATTTTCTTAAGAGCAGCACTGAATACCACAGGAAAGCAGACATATCCCCCTGTGCCGATAACAGCGTCAGGTTGATATTCTTTCAGAATTTTCCTTATTGATCCAAAACTCTTTAATAGCTTTCCGGCTGTTTTAAAGGTATCAAAAGATAGTTTTCTTCTGAAACCTTTCACATCTATATATTTNATATTAAAGCCTTCGCGTGGAACAAGCCTGCCTTCCAGTCCTTTTTCAGTTCCAACGAAAAGAATCTCTGCTTCAGGCTCATTTGTAAGAATTTCTTTTGCTATAGCAATACCGGGATTTATGTGTCCTCCGGTACCACCGCCTGAAATTATATATTTCATAGTTCACCGACTTTCCGCGACGAAATACTACGCTTTTTTCCATTATCATCTCTGTCATTTTTTATTATACTGAAATTTGTTGAACTAGTTCCTTTTGAGATATTAAGTAAAATTCCTACCGATGTCAACAGAAAAACTGTTGAGGTGCCGCCTGCACTGAAAAATGGCAATGGCATACCGGTAGTTGGAATTGTGGAGGTTACAACAGCAATATTAATTATGGCTTCTAGGGCAATTAAGGAGGTTATTCCTATAGCAATGAGGCTCCCCAGCATATCAGCAGCATTCATGGCTACCTTTACTCCTCTCCATATAAACAGCATGAACAGAATTATCACCGTTACTGCGCCTACGAAGCCAAGCTCTTCGGCTAAGATGGCAAATATAAAATCATTGTGGGGCTCAGGAAGATACAGGTTCTTTTGAAGGCTTCTTCCCAGTCCTCTTCCGAAGACCGACCCCGAAGCAATTGCATATAGTGAGTTTACAACCTGGAAGCCCTCATCCTGGCTGTATTTAAACGGGTCCATAAACGCCATTATACGATCTACACGGTATGGCTTACTCATTATCAGCTCCCAGCCCACAATGCCAACAGGCACAGCAAGAGCAATAAAGTGTCTTATCTTTGCTCCGGCGCAAAAGAGAATAATTACTGATACCAGCGTAATAAGTATAATAGCGCTCATATGTGGTTCAAAGTACAGTAAAGCTGCCGTTATTCCTACCACAAAAAGGTACGGCACAAGCCCTGTGAAAAAGTAATTCAATCTGCTGCTGTTTTTTGAGAGGCTGAATGATAAAAATAGTATTATTGCAATTTTCGTAAACTCCGACGGTTGAAATGTTGTTAATTTCAGATCAAACCAACGTCTCGAATCATTAATTACTGTTCCTATTCCCGGAATAAGAACTAAACCGAGCATAACCGTGCTTATCACCATAAGTATAGGTGAACTGGCTGCGATTCTGTGGTAGTCAATATTTAAAAAAACAAGCATGCTGATAACCCCTATTGTTCCCCAAAGCAGCTGTCTGATCAAAAAATGATACTTGTTGTTCTGGTAATGCTGGGCACTATAAGAACTGGCGCTGAAAACCATAACTGTTCCCATTGCCAGCATAACTAGCACTGTAAAGAGGATCCAAAAATCATACTCTCTTTTTCTCAACCCAATCACCTCATAAGAAGAAAAGCTAAAACGCTGCTAATAATAGTTACAATAGTAAATATGGTTACCACCTTGATTTCATTCCATCCCTTATGCTCGTAGTGGTGGTGAAGGGGTGCCATAAGAAAAACTCTCTTCCCTGTCTTTTTAAAATAAATTACCTGTATTACTACAGATAATGTTTCGGCAACGTAGATTATTCCTGCCAATCCTAAAAATATAGGAGTGCCGGTTAATATGGCCGTTGATGCAAGAGCTCCTCCTATGGCAAGAGACCCGGTATCCCCCATAAAAACCCTGGCCGGATAAAGATTATACACCAGAAATCCCAATATGCCCCCTGCCAGTATGGCACAGAATATTCTTATATAATTCCATTCACTGTTAAACATTGTGACTAATGTAAAAAATAAAAGTACTATTGTGGTCACAGATCCCGCCAGCCCGTCAAGACCATCCGTTAAGTTTACTGCATTTGTAAAAGCCACAAGAACAAAAATGCTGAAAGGAACAGCAATAACGATGGGCATTATTATAGGTTTATAATACCCCAAAAACGGTAAAATAAGCATCCTGGCTTCTTCGGTACATGAAGCTGCATACCAGGTAAAAATCCCGGATACGATTAAAAGACCTGTCATTTTCTGCATAGGCGTAAGGCCTTCATTATTCTTTTTGGTCACCTTCAGATAGTCATCAAGAAAACCGACAAAAGCAAATCCCATTGTCACAAGGACCAGGGATAGAATTCTAATATCAAAGAAGCTGTAAATAACTCCAAATAATAAAACCGGGAGAAGAAAAATGATCCCTCCCATTGTGGGCGTGCCTTGTTTAATTTTATGACTTTCGGGACCTTCTTCCCGTTCTATCTGACCGAACTTCAGCCTTTTTAACAGCGGTATTAACAGCTTTCCGGATATCACAGACACAAGAAAGCTAACTAAATATGCAATTATTTGAGGCGGTACGGTCTTAAGTATATTAAGCATTTTGATTTAATTCTTCTGAAAGTAGCTCCTGTAAGAGACCATCCAATTTAATTAAACGGGAGCCCTTAAACAGAAGAACATCTCCTTTCTGTACAAGGGTCTTTATGTAGGGTTTTGCTTCCGAAGCACTGGCAAATAGTTTAGTAATAGTTCTTGTGTCAGGATTTTCATTAGCACCCTCCACATACCATTTGGCCAGACTTCCTATAGCCACCATATATTCTATGCCGGATTTTGAAACAAGTCTGCCTATTTTTCTGTGAGCCTCCTCAGCCCAGTCCCCTAGCTCAAGCATATCACCGATTACAGCCCACTTTCTCTTTTCTCCGGCAATTTCACAAAGCACATCTAAAGCGGCAGTCATGGAAGCTGGGGCGGCGTTATATGAATCATTAATAAATTTAATTCCGTCCTTCTCCTCGATACTAAGGCGCATCTTTTCTCCAGAGAAGTTTTCTAGACCTTTTCTTATCTCATTTTCATTCATATTGAGAGCTTCGGCTACAGAGATTCCGGCAAGGGCATTATGCACATTATGGATCCCCGGTGCAGGTATGAAAAGCTTCATATCTTTTTCACCGGTTTTTACCTGAAAATATACTCCCTCTTCTCCTTTAGAAGACAAATCATATGCCCATATATCCTGGTTTTCGTCTATGCCATAAAATAATGTTTTTTGGGGCAACAGACCCTTTAATCCTGACAAAAGCTCATCATCACCGTTCAGGAAAATTATCCCATTTTCGCCCATCCCATCTAAAATTTCAAGCTTAGCTTTCAGTATGTTTTGTCTTGATCCGAGTCTTTCAATATGAGAGATCCCTATGTTGGTAATCACAGCTATATCAGGATTGACAATTTTGGACAGAACACTTATTTCGTCAAATCCCCTCATACCCATTTCAAATACTGCCACTTCGTGCTCGTCGTCCATTTCGAGTACCGAAAGAGGTAAACCTATTTCATTATTATGATTTCCCTTGCTTTTATGGACTCTATACTTTGCTGACAGGATTGAGGCAATCATTTCCTTAGTGCTGGTTTTGCCTACACTTCCCGTAACTGCAACTATAGGTATTTTAAAGAGTTTTCTGTATTCATGGGCAAGTTCTCCAAGAGCCTCTTTAGTGTCGGTCACAAATATAGCAGGAACTGTTTTAGTAAGAATTGTTCCTTCCCGCACAATAACCAGAGCCGCACCGTTTGACACAGCTTGTTCGATATAATCATGGCCGTCAAATCGTTCGCCTTTTATAGCAACAAACAGTGAACCTTGTTCCAATGTCCGGGTGTCGATGGAAATCCTATTCACAATGATTTCTGGGGAGCCGTCAAGTCTGCCTTGAACCATTTTGGCAATAGTTCCTGCGCTTAAAGCCTTCATATCGATCACCCTTCCCTAAGTATGTTTTCTACAATTTCTCTTTCATCATAATGAATGGTTTTGTCTTTAAATATCTGATATGTTTCATGACCTTTGCCGGACAATACTATGATATCATCCTTTTTGGCATTATTCATTGCATACCGGATTGCCTCTGTTCTGTCTTCAATTACTATATATTTACCCTCTGTGCGTTTAATGCCATTCTCAATTTCAGCCAGTATTTGGGAGGGAACTTCGGTTCTTGGATTATCTGATGTAATTATTGTAAAATCAGCTATCCTTCCTGAAATCTCTCCCATAACAGGGCGTTTTGACTTGTCTCTGTCTCCACCGCATCCGAATACACTTATCAGACGTCCTTTAACAAAGCTCTTCACTGTCGAAAGTATATTCTCAAGACTTGCGGGTGAATGTGCATAATCAATCATAACGGTGTACGGTTTTCCAGGTGTGGGAACTATCTCGGCCCGTCCGGGTATTTGTACATTTATCAGTCCTTCCTTTATAGCCTGAGGTGAAACTCCCAGAAGACCACATACTGAAATAGCGGCCAATGCATTATAAACACTGAACAATCCCGGAACAGAAACTTTAATTGTTTCAGTAAACCAGGGTGTTATGCATTCAAATTCTACCGAATTCGAGTGAGTTATGATATTTTTTGCTTTAATATCGGCTTCCTTCTCAATACCATAGGTATATATCTCACATTTTGCCTCTTTGGCAATTATTTCACCCTGGGGCGAATCAATGTTTACTATGCCCTTTTTACAAAGTCCGAACAGCTTTTTTTTGGAATCGAAATAATCTTCCATGTCCGGATGTTCAAATCCTCCAATATGGTCCTTTGAGAAGTTTGTGAAAACACCAATATCGAAATCACAGGAAGAGACACGGTGCAGCTTAAGACCCTGTGATGAAACTTCCATAACGACTGTGTCAGCACCTTTGTCACGCATTTTTTCGAACATTTCCTGAAGGTCGTAGGATTCAGGTGTGGTTCTTCTTGCAGGAATTTTTTCACTACCAATACAATTGGCTACGGTTCCTATAAGTCCTACCGTGTTACCCGCTTTCTCCAGGATTGATTGTACCATGTATGTGGAGGTGGTTTTTCCCTTTGTGCCTGTAATGCCTATCAGTTTCATATGCTTTGAAGGATTGCCGAACCATTGTGCCGATAAACCGGCCAAAGCCTCACGGGAATTCGGGACTTTAATAATAACTGCTTCTCCAATTATTGAGACATCTTTCTCGACAACAAGTGCCGTGGCACCGTTATCCACCGCTTGCTGAGCAAAATGATGCCCATCTGTGGCAAACCCGTCTATACATACAAAGAGATAACCGGGCAGGGATTTTCGCGAATCATATGTTACACCTCTTATTTCAATATCAATATCCCCGTTTCTCTCCAGTACTTCTATATTTTTTATTAATTCACTTAATAACATACATATTCCACCTCATTCTATTTATCGGCATTACTATAATAGTTTCTGCAGAAAGATCCTTCGCTGACGCTCAGGATAACAGTGGGCCAAGATCTTTCGCCAACGATCTAATCCCCTATCATTTCCACAAAACTAACCTCTACAACCTGGCCTTTGCTCAATTGGGTTCCAGCCGGATATTCCTGCTTTTGAACCGTTCCGCTTCCCCGGATTCGGATATTTAAGCCTACTCTTTCTAAAATTTCAATAGTTTCTGAAACAGTTCTATCTTTAAGATCCGGCATTGTTACCTTTGTCTCAGCCCTATTTTCATCAGTATATAAAATTATAGTCGAATTCTGCGGGATAGAAAAGTCAGCCTTTGGTGTCTGATTATATATTATGGCATCCGGATTAGTATTTTCTCCTTCATATATATATTTCAATCCAAATGCTTTCAGCTTATCTTCAGCCATTGCTGCAGTGAGCCCTATAACATTAGGCACATAAACCTCCTGAGTCATTTCCTTCTTATCTTTTTCAGTATATTCTCTTTCTACCTGTAAATATTTAAGAATTTCTTCGGTTAGTTGCCCGGCTATGGGAGCAGCCAGAATACCGCCTGACCTTAAATGCATCTCATTCTGAGGATGATCCAGTATAACCAGTACGCAAACTCTGGGCTTGTTTGCGGGGGCAATAGCCATAAAAGATACTACATAACGGCCTTCCGAATCAGTTTCTAGTGTTTGAGATGTTCCGGTCTTTCCCGCTATACGGTAACCGGCAACATATGCATTCCGGCCTGTACCCTCTGCTACCACACCTTCCAATGCTTCCCGGACAGTCTGCGCTGTCTGCTCGGATATTACTTTTCTTACAACCTGCGGCTCAAACTTTTTAATAATATTGCCTTCGCTGTCGCTTATCTGCTTTATTATAGTGGGTTTTAACAGGTTCCCGCCATTTGCTATGGCAGAATATGCGGTAATCATTTGAATGGGACTTACCTGGAAACGCTGCCCGAAAGAAGAAACCGCCAGGTCTATTTCTTTTGGATCCTTATGCTGGAGGTTCCTGTATTCTTCATTAGTCGGCTCTCCCTGAAGCTCTATACCCGTCCTTTCGGTAAATCCAAACAAACTGAAGTAATTGTAGAATTTAGTAATACCAAGATCCAGCCCTGTTTTTACGAAAACCGGGTTACAGGAATTATAGACTGCATGTAAAAAATCGGTCGGACCATGTCCCCCTTTTCGCCAGCAATTAATGGTATGACCTGCCAGCGAAATCGGTTTACATACTTCGGGAGTTTCTAATGTTACCACATTTTCCTCTATGGCAGCAGCAGTAGTTATTGCCTTAAAAACTGAGCCCGGCTCGTATGTATCCATTACAGCCCTGTTTCTGAATACGGTCTGCCAGAGATATTCGCTGTCTTCAGGATCATTGAAACCATTCCAGTCTTCATCCTGAATCCACAAAGGCAAAGCATCCGGGTTATTTGGATCAAAATCCGGCTTTGATACCATTGCCAGAACTTCTGCAGTGTTTGGGTCCATAACAATACATGTGGCACCGCGCTTCAGGTTATAGTCCAGAACTGCCTGATCCATAGCCTTCTCGGCAAGATATTGTATGGTCTCATCTATGGTGAGATACACATCGTAACCATCAATGGCATCAATATACCGTTCTTTGGAAAACCTTACCTGGCGCCCTAAAACATCCACTTCATTCATTATTTTGCCCGGAACACCTTTGAGAGTGCTTTCAAGTACCAGCTCGATGCCATTTAATCCCTGTTCATCGGTACCGGTAAAACCAAGCACGTGGGAGGCAAGATTGCCCTTTGGATAGTATCTCTTTGAGTCTTCGTCTACATAAATGCTCCAGATGCCGGCATCAGCCAAATAAGCTCTGACTTGACTGCCTATATCGCGATCAATCTTTTTCTTAATAAATTCGAAACGTGAGTTAGCCTGGAACTTTTTCATTATGGCTTCTGAATCCATATCCAATATTGCGGCTAAATCATTCGCGATGGATCTTAGCTTAGTTTCATCCCCGCCCAAATCGTCCCTGAGTTCCTTTGGATTTACTCCTACTGTGTCGACAGATGCACTTATAGCGAGGCCTTTGCCGTTTCTGTCATATATGGTTCCTCTTTTAGGATTGATCTGCCTTTTTTGTGTCTGATTACTATAAGCCATTCTCTGATATTCTTCACCTTTAACAAATTGAATATGCCCTAAGCGGTATATCAGAAACAACAGTGCAGCAGTAAACAACAAAAGCATAAAAAACTCCCGTTTCTTAAGCTTGATACTGCTGGGTTTATCATGAGTACTCTTTTTTCCGGGTATGCTTCTTAGGTTTTTAACAGCAGTCTTTTTCATGATTCTTTTTCTATGTTTGTAATTGCTGTCTTTCATGAATCAGTCTCCTATTACAAAAAAAGGGCACCAGACTGATTTTAATAAACGTATGATCAATCTCTAGTCCCCTCTTATTTCTAATTTAATATATATTAGCATTCATGATATTTCTTGTCTATTATTAATGAAAACCTAAGTTATGAAAAAATCTCTTATCTTCAGTCAGCTGTCTATGGTAAAATAGCTTTTGTAGTATTGATTATTTTTTCCATAAGAGAAGATTTTTGTGTCGTGTTGTCTATATAATCATAATCCAGTACAACACTGTAATTGCTTTTTGGTACACTTACCAAAACCATCTGATACCTTTCAGGAGTATGCATATTAAGCTTTGTTTCTGCTATTTCCTTAATTCTGTTAAGATCGATACTTGTTTCGATTTCTACATTTAACATGCGATTTTCATCACGGAGCCTGTTATATTGTTCATTCAGCGCTCCCATACGTGAATTCAGCTCTGTAATAACACAAAACCTATATAGGATAACGAAGCATACACTGGCGACAAAAAGTAAAGCAAATACTAATTTGGCTTTTGGTATGTTTGATTTTTTCGGAACAGGAGGGGTTGTTTGCTTTCTTTCAATCCTTTGTTGTTCTAATGGTTGCTCTGCTCTTTGGGCTATGTTTGGTGCAGCGCTGCCATAAACATAACTGTGTTTCCTGTCCATCCATTTCGCCTCCTTTATAAGTATCTTCATAAGAATCAAAAACCCTGAAATCAGGATTTACCTGTTTCAGGTTTTTGATAAAAATCTTTTGTGCTTTGCTCCTGATTAAGAATCTCTTTTCAGGTTTTTTCTTTCGTAGGCTTAAAATCTTTTGTACATTAGCTATTTTCTTCTTTTGTATGCATAAAGCATGTTTCGTTACGTAAATTAAAATGATTCCACTTTTGTGCCGTGTCTGATAAATCAGTTTCATCTTTTAGTATTTAGAATTCTTTTGTACTTTGTTCCTAATATCAGCCATTAAAATGGTGTAATTAGGTTTTATCTTTGGTATTCTTTCCCGACCGTACTGATCAGGCTTAATCATAGTAAAAAGTATAATGAGTTTAAAGTATACACATTATTTAGAGTTTTTCGGCCACCCTCAGCTTTGCGCTCCTGGCTCTGGGGTTCTCATCAATTTCCTTTTCCGACGGTGTTATTGGCTTTCGGGTTATTATTCTCAGTTTTGGTTTGAAACCGCAAACACACTTCGGAAAATCTCTGGGACAGACACAGCCTTGACTTTGTTTTTGGAAGGCCTTTTTCACAATCCTGTCTTCCAGCGAATGGAAGCTGATAATTACAAGTCGTCCTCCACAGCTCAACAGGTCAGTCACAGTATCAAGCAAATTCTCAAGTACCTCAAGTTCCCGGTTTACTGCTATTCTCAATGCCTGAAAAGTTCTCTTTGCAGGGTGAGGGCCTTCACGTCTGGCTGATGCCGGTATTGCCGACTTTATAATGTCCACCAGCTCGCCTGTCGTGTTTATCTTTTGTACTTCTCTACTCCTGACAATGAACTCGGCGATCCTGGCTGCCCATTTCTCTTCTCCATAATCACGTATAATACGGGTCATATCATCCCTGCTCCAGGTGTTGACCAGAGTATAGGCATCAAAATCATCATTTTGGTTCATTCTCATGTCAAGTGGTGCATCATGCTGATAAGAAAATCCTCTCTCTCCTTCATCAAGCTGATGTGAGGATACTCCCAGGTCAAGCAGCACACCATCGACGGAGTCAATCTTTTGTTCTTCCAGTACTTCTCTTATGTTTTCAAAGTTCGTATGTTTTATAAATATATTTGCTTTGCTGTCTATACTTAATAATCTCTTCTTTGCAGCTTCAATTGCGTTTTTGTCCTGGTCTATTCCTATTAAAACCCCGTTGGGTCCAAGACTNTTAACTATTTCGGATGAATGCCCTCCACCGCCTAATGTGCCATCCAGATACACACCATCATGGCGAATCTTAAGGAATTCTATGCACTCCTCCAACATAATGGGTTTGTGTTCGAACTCCATTACATTTTCCTCTTTCCTCTAAAAATCAATGTCCAATGATTCAAGCAGTCCACCGATGTCTTCTACCTCAGTATCCTTAACATTTTCGCCGCTCCATACTTCTATGCGATTAACTGTTCCGATAAAAACAACTTCTCGCTGAAGCTCAGCCTTTTCTCTTAATTCTGCCGGTATTAAAATACGGCCCTGGCTGTCCATATCACAATTAGTAGCATTTGCGCAAAAATGTCTTATAATCATTCTGCTGTCTTTTTTAGATGTAGGTAATTTCTGGAGTTTNTCAACGAATTTTTTCCATTCATCCATGGGGTAAATATANAGACTTTTTTCTTCGGAGCCTCTNGTAAGAACAAAACGATCGCCTAAATCGCCTCGGAATGCTGCAGGCACAAACACACGACCCTTTGGATCAAGAACGTTTGTGTACTTTCCTATGAGCATTCCTTTTCACCTCCACCACTTCGCTCCACTTGTCCCCACTTCACTAGTATTCTACTCCATGTATCGGCACCCGTCAACCCCTCGATTAGCACTATAAAGGCGCAAAAAAAAGGCATTTCTTTTGAAATGCCTTCGCCTTTTTCTGCTTTTTTTTGTGTAATCACAACATCTTGTGTTTAATTCATTTTTTAACTACAAAATATACAACATCCACTTATTGGTGTAATTTTTGCATCATAAAGCTTATTGATTTTTTGTAATATAATTTTAATATTTCAATTAGGCTTCAAACATTGGCCTTTGCCTTCGCATAGAAATACTCACTATTATGCCAACAGCAATATAACAAACTATCATATAGGTACCACCGTAGCTGATAAAAGGAAGAGGAATTCCCGTAACAGGAAGCATGCGTAGATTCATACCTATATTCTCAACAAAATGGAAAAGGAACATGGCCATTAACCCTATGACAACATATGCTCCGAATTTATCCTTGGCATACCGGGATATATACAGGCATCGTAATAAGAAAAACACAAATAGTGTTATCACTAAAACTGCTCCAATAAATCCCCATTCTTCACCGATAACCGCAAAGATAGAATCACTCTCGACCACCGGAACATTCCTGGCTGCCTTCTCGGTACCTTTTTCAACTCCGGTAAGCATTCCAGAGCCTATGTAACGGATTGCCATACGAATTTGATAATCAGTAGTTCTGGCATACGCATCAGGATTTAAAAATGATAGAATTCTATTTATCTGATACTGATCAAACACCTTCTCTAAAACGCTAAACCATAAAATAGGCAGTGATATAAGCCCAATGCCTAAAGTAATGAGAATGATACGATATTTAATACCAAATATAAATATCATACATACTAGCATAAATACATAGACTACCGATGTGCCAAAATCAGGTTGCAGGAGCACCAATCCTACCAGGCTGACAGAAGTCAGCCCAAGCCACAGATAGTTCAGTCCACCATTACCCTGTTTTATTCGTTCCAGGAATACAGCTGCTACTATTGCAAAGGTAACCTTGCCCAGCTCAGAAGGCTGGAATGAGGCCGGACCTAAATCTATCCAGCCTTTTGTCCCCGTTTCCTCCAGGCCGACTCCGGATATAAGAACATAAATCAGGAGAAATATGGTACCTATGTATACGGGCAAACACAAAAGCTTTATTACGTTATAGTCAATCAGCATAATAACAATCATACAGCACAAGCCAATTATTGATGCTATTAATTGCTTTTTAAATAATGATGGCTGATTCAAATGAACAGACACGCTTCTGACTGCCAGTAATCCCAGTACGTTGAGAAATAATACAGTGCCTATCATTATCCAGTCAATATTTTTAAATATAGGGTTTTGCTTGTTTTTTTCTATGGATACCATTTGTTTTCCTTATATCTCCCGTCATAGGGCAGGTGGAGATTCTTCGCTGGCGCTCAGAATGACATCTGGTGGGACACGTACCTGTCCTCTTATCCCATGTGGCGGGACACGCACCTGTCTCCTTGTCCCATATCTCCTTGTCCCACCTGGTACTTATTCATTTGTTATTATATCGTCAGAGCCTTCCTCAGATGCTGCTTCGGGCTGGTTATCCTCTTCTGCAGGTTCCGGATCCGAAATGTTCTCATTTTCCGAAGTTTCATCATCCGGGGTGTTCTCTTCTGCGGCAGCCTCTTCTGCTTCCAGTTCTTCCTTCTTAATCTTCTCTACAATCTCTGAGTATTCACTGGGTTCAACTACTTCATCTTCAGCTTCAAGCGCTGCTTTCTGCGAGCGCTTTCTAAGGTAAATAAGCCAGATAAACGCACCCACAAATACTAAAGCTGCAAAAACCTGATTATAGCGAATATCCCCTGTACCAAACTCATCGGTTCTCAAGAATTCCATCATAAATCGAACCAGGCTGTAAAGCATCAGGTAAACTGCGAGAACACTCCCTTTAACCTTCCTGTTTTTTCGAAGATTAAGAAGAATTACAAATACTATTATGTTAAGAATAGATTCATACAAAAAAGTGGGATGAACCGGATCATCGCCTATGATACTGCCAGTCATTCCCCACGGTAAAGTTGTAACCGTACCGTACAACTCTTGATTTGCAAAATTTCCCCAACGTCCTATTGCCTGGGCAAGAGGCAGATATACACATGCAAAGTCACAAAGGTTTAGCATGTCAATCTTTTTCCTGCGGGAATAAAAATATACTGAAAGAATAGCACCTATAATTGCCCCGTAAATGGCCAGACCGCCCTCCCAGATTCTGAATATGCCCAATAAATCATTCCTGTAATTTTCCCATGTGAACACAACAAAGAACAATCTGGCAAACACGATTGAAACAGGCAGGGCAACAAGAAACATATCAATAAGATCATCTTCTTTAATGTTAAACTTTTTGCTATGTCTCATAGCCAGCCAAAGAGCAACCATAATTGCTACTGCAATTATAATGCCATACCAGTGGATACTGATATTTGTTCCAAACAGGTTTGACACTGCTCTGGGATTAATGTCAAGATGTATACCCAGTTTTGGAAATTCAATATAATTCATATCTTTACCTCCAACACTTTGACTCAGATTTTCGACATTATATATTGTATCATGTATTGGTGAAAATGCCGAAATATTTTTATAATGTCATTAAAGAGGATTTATTACAGCCAGCGCTGTCTGATTATCCATAACCTCTTTGAAAACACTGTTTGTATAGCCAATATCAATCTGCGAATATGCCTTTCCCACATCAAAATAACTGGTATCGTTAAAATAGGAATCCATAATTTCACGAGCTATATTATCCACTGAATTCAGGCTGCGGATAAACATACCCTCCTGAGATTTTTTAATTCTGTCGAACGCCTCCTGTCCTATGCCCTTATCTGTCATTTCTTTGATTGCCCCGGAAATTATATCCGCAGTTTTTTTCGGGTCGGGAGACTGTCCCCCCCAAGCCACGTAACTGTAGCTTTTATTAACGGAAACATCAAAACGGAAGGAGTCATTAATGAGGCGCTCCTCATAAAGTCTGCTGTACAGATCGGAGCTTCGGCCCATGGTATGGTATAGTGCTATTCCCAGAGCTATTCGCCGCTTTAAAAGTTCAAAGCCCGAAACACTGACAGTATCCTTCACACCCATGTTGAATAGCGGCATGGAAACTGCCAGTTTTTGTTCTTTATATTCCATATTGATTTCTTTAGGCTCGTCAGGATATTTTTTTTCTACCTTTCCGTTATTCTTAAATTTTATCATTTCATCAACAATTGAAAAAACAGCTTCAGGTTCAAAGTCCCCTACCGTAACAACTGCCATATTTGATGGGGTATAGAAGGTATTATAGCAATCATAAAGCAGTTCTTTATTAATTTTTGATATACTGTCAATTGTACCTGCTATATCAATCTTAACCGGATGATTGACATAGAGGCAATCCAAAAAATTAAAGAATATCCGCCAATCCGCATTATCCTCATACATGCGGATTTCCTGGCCTATAATGCCTTTTTCCTTTTCGACGTTTTCATCTGTCAGCCATGGGTTTTGCACATAGTCAAGAAGCATCCTGAAGTTTTCTTCAAAAAGATCTGTACATGAAAAATAGTATACTGTTTGGTTAAAGGAAGTAAATGCGTTTGGTGATGCACCCAGTCTTGTAAATTTGTCCAGCATGTTCCCGTCTTCCTGCTCAAACAGTTTATGCTCCAGGAAGTGAGCTATCCCGTCAGGAACATGTATTTCCTTATCATTGCCCTGCACCTTAAAGACACTGTCTATGGAACCGTAATTTGTACCGAACATTGCTGTTTTCTTATTATATCCGGCCTTTTTTACAAAAAACACCTTAAGGCCCGTTTTATGATCATATTCATATATGGTTTCGCCTAAATTTTCAAAGGTCAAAGTACGATAGTTCATATTGCTCCCTCCTTATGCCTGCTGCCGTCCGGTTTCAGGAAATATATTGTGTCCAGCTGCACCTTCTGGGCTACGCTTACCACATCATCAAGTGTTACAGCTTTCAACCTCTCAATCATTGAGTCAAAATCCTCACCGCTTTCGGTGAGATGCTGGCTCATAAAGAAATCAACAATTGCCCATTGGCTGTCCTGCATTGTCTTCATACCGGTTTCAAGAGCTTTCAGCGTCGCTTCAATATCTTCTTTTTCAATATCTCCCTTTTTCATTGCTTCAACCTGCTCAAGTATTATTTCTTCAGCTCGTCCCCGGTTTTCAGCTTCTATTCCGCTCATAATAATCATGAGTCCTTTGTATTTTTCAAGGACCGACTGAGCATAATATGCCAGGCTTGCCTTCTCCCTTACATTTCTAAAAAGTTTTGAATGGGCATCACCACCCAGGATACCGTTATATACGACCAACGGATAATATTCATCGGAAGCCGGCTCCACATTAGTACGGAATCCCATGCACAATTTACCCTGACTGATATCCATTTTCTCATCTATCTTTCTGACTTCATTAATATCTTTATATACATTTGTAGGTTTGAGCTTTTTAACATTCCCCCTGTCAGCTGTCATAAAACCATCTATAAAACGCTGAATGCTTTTGTCATCAACTTCCCCGGAAATGTACGCATAGGCGGGATAGGTTTTGATCATTTCTTCGTATATACGCAGCGTATTTTGAGGATTAAGCAAAAGAACATCTTCTTCGGTTCCATCCTCAGGTATTGCGTAAGGCTCATCAACACACATCTCCTCTATACATCTTGACAGGGAAAAACGCATTTTGTCATTTACTCTGCTTCGTATATAATCCACCATGTTATCTCTTTCCTGTCTGAACAATGACCCTTTGAAGCCACCGTTCTCTATAAGAGGCTTTTCAAGCATGCACATTAAAAGATCGCTGCACTGATCAAAAAGTCTTTCGCCTTTAGTATATCTGTCAGATATATGCGACATATGGAATCCAATAAACTGGCGTTCTCCCTTTTTTGTAACACCCCCGTCTATATCGGCGCCATATAGCTCCTCAAGCTTGCCTTCAAGTTCCTTAACACTTGGATAGCTTTCACAGCCTCTCTTCATCATCAAAGGAAGAATAGCGTTGCCACTGGCTCTCTCTTTAGACAGGTCATCCACAAAAAACAAATCTACTCTTGATGTTTTGAATTTATCCGAATTTATTCGATAAAAAGTTATACCATTTTTTACAGCCAGCTTCTCAGCTGTTGTTTTCCCGGCTGACAATCCCATTAATACTCCTCCTTAAAGTTGCTTTCATGATATTTTTTCTAATTCCTGATATCTTATACCTTATCAGTCATAAGAATTAAAGTCTAGGATTTTTCTTCTCTTTTTTTTTAGTTTATGGTAAGATATAGAAACGGCATGAATTCATTGTGGGGGTATGGTCACAGGTGTTATTTCTTAACTTGGAAAACCAGTTGCTTCTCATTATGGTTTTAACTTTTTCGTTTTGGCTTTTTATCAACGCTTTTGTAATAAAGCTCCAGCCCATGAAAACCAGGGCATTTGGAATGTCTTTTATTATTCCATTATTTATGACCTCCGCTTCATTTTTAATATCGGTATATAATAAATCTGATGCCATATCCCTGTTTGTTCTAGCCCATGTGTTGCTGTTGATTAACTGTACCGCTATCATGCTTTTTAAAAAAGATGCCGATTCATTAAAAGCATTTTCCATTATTCCTTATATATTAGTAGGATTAGGCTTCTATCTTTCATCAACGTCAATTTACCCGCATCTGTTCTGGGTCATCAGGTTCTTAACACTTGTAACCCTTGTAATAAATTTAGTCCTGTTGATAAATACGATGTTTCATAAGGAAAAAGATCAGGCCATGGGCTATGCAGGCCTTTTCATCCTGTCCTTTGCTNCCGGACTGATGCTTATGTCGGGTATGGTCAGTGGAGAAGCCCTGTTATTAATGGCTCTGGGATACATATGCTGTACTGTTTATATATACAAAAACGCTCTGGGCAATTTCTTCAAGGAATACAAGCAGTCGACTGAAGCGCTTAAACGCATGAACTCGTCAATACAAACAGAAGTTATAAAAAGAGTCGAAGCAATCGAACGCTCCAACAGAAAGTTATTGGAGAAATCTAGAACTGATAGCATGACAGGGCTGCTGGTTAAACCGGCTATAATAGAAAAACTGGAAGCCTTTATAGCACGCGCGCCTAAGAGTACAATTTCTATCCTGATGTTCGACGTGGACAGATTTAAACAGATAAATGATACACTGGGTCACCAGATTGGCGATCAATGCATACGAAATATTACAAGCCTTATTCAGACATCTTTCAGGAAAGACGATATTGCTGGCAGATTCGGCGGTGACGAATTTATTGTTCTCCTGCCTGATACCACAGCCGTAAAAGCATTCCTTATAGCCGACCGGTTCAGAGAACTGATTCAAAACAAATCAAATCCTGAGATAACCATTTCAGTGGGGATATCTAATTATCCTGCCGATGGTAA
>JGI24711J26586_10000982_pt1 | contig 22282 bp, 16 predicted proteins | sample BioPla3DNA1_FD_26586 | JGI IMG/M metagenome (IMG submission 26586)
AAATACANTGGATAGAAATTCGATTACGGGTCTTATTCTAATTACGCTTGTTCTTATTGGTTTTTGGTTTATTAATAAGCCTGATGCCGAGCAGATAGAGGCCATGCGCAGGCAAAGAGATTCTCTCTATCAGGTAGAGCTTGCAAAGCAACAGGAAGAATTAGCCAGAGCTGCTCAGATTGCTGCAGAAGCTGCTCAACTTGACAGTATAAGTATTGAAGATGATTCTCTTGCTACAGATCTCAGACTTCAGAAATTTGGTCAATTGTGGCCTTATGTAGAGGGAGAAGAAAGCTTCTACAATCTTGAAAATGAAAAGATAAAGCTGGTACTGACCAATAAGGGTGCCCGTATCTATTCTGTCGAACTCAAGGAATACAAGACTCATGATGGAAAACCCCTGATATTATTTGATGGTGATGCCAACGTGTTTGGTTTCCCCTTCTCACACGATACCAAGGTATTCCACACGTCAGACCTATATTTCAACAAGGTTAGCCAAAACGATAGTACTATAGTGTTTGAGATAGCCGGCAATGCAGGAGAGACGATGCAATTCAGCTATACCCTGCCTGCTGACGAATACATGGTTGACTTCGACATCAATACAAAAAATCTGGGTCAGTTTATCTCCACCTCAAGAGGCACTATGGATCTCAACTGGTACGTCGAGATGCCTGCATTTGAGAAGGGAAGGCAGATGGAACAGATGTATTCAGGTATGTACTACAAGTACTATCTTGACGAAGTCGATAATCTGAAAGCCAACAAAGATAAAAGTGAGAATCTACGTACCAAGGTTAAGTGGATTGCCTTTAAGGGACAATTTTTCTCCTCAGTTCTTATCGCTGATGACGCATTTTCAGGGGCCTATGTTGAAAGCCGCTTCGAGAAAGATAAAAACAGTCCTTATTTGTTATACAACAGAACTGAAGCAGCAGTTCCTTTTGAATTAGCAAAGGACCAGCAATTGGGTTTCAGTTTTTACTTTGGTCCAAACCGGTTTTATACTCTTGACAAATACGACAAGGAGCTTGAGCTTAACAAGCTGATTCCGCTTGGTTGGGGTATCTTTGGATGGATTAACCGTTATGCTGTGATACCCACCTTCAACTTCCTTGAAGGGTTTATTGGCAGTTATGGTATTATTATCCTGATACTAACCATCCTTATCAAGCTGGTATTATTTCCGCTTACATACAAGTCGTATATATCAGCTGCCAAGATGAAGGTGCTCAAGCCTCAGATTGACGAGATCAATGCAAAGATTCCGGCAGAAAAGGCGATGGAAAGGCAGCAGGCCACAATGAACCTATACAAGAAGGCCGGAGTCAACCCTATGGGAGGATGTGTTCCTATCTTGTTGCAGATGCCGATACTTATCGCTATGTTCCGCTTCTTCCCGGCTTCTATCGAATTAAGACAGGAAAGCTTCCTTTGGGCAAAGGATTTATCTACTTACGACTCGATACTGGATTTACCGTTTTCCATTCCGTTCTATGGTGCACACGTAAGTCTCTTTACCCTGCTTATGGCGGTAACCAATATACTGTACACGAAGATGAACTCAGAAATGACCCAGACATCCAACCAGATGCCGGGCATGAAGGCCATGATGTACATGATGCCTATAATGTTCCTCTTCCTGTTCAACAGTTACGCATCAGGTTTGAGCTACTATTACTTTATTTCAACTTTGATCACCATACTGCAAACTATGGTAATCAGGCGCTGGGTGGATGACAAGAAGTTACTGCTTCAGATTCAGGCAAACCAAAAGAAACCTGTAAAGAAAAGTAAGTTTGCTGCACGCCTTGAGCAAATGGCAAAACAACAGCAACAAATACAAAAGAATCAAAGGAAAAGGTAATAGCTAACATATCAAAGAAGGAAAGCAGACAGACCCCGTGGTCTGTCTGCTTTTTTGTCATATCCCTCCCCTATTCACGGAAACTTAACCTAAGTCCTGTTCCGGCCGGGAAGCCCTCAATACTTACAGGTAAGATACCATCGGCCTGAATAGCACCTTCCAAAAACTCAATTATAGCCTCCTGGGCCGGGCTATTATTCTTGAATGCTACCAGTATTACATCAGCTTTGCTTGCGCCTCTTGCACGCGATAAACGATAAGGATTGCCCATATATAATACCATGGTTGGACCTGCCTCATTCAGTCTGGTAACGACTGAAGCATCGACCTTCTGTACATCGCTGATTACAAGAATATGAGCCTTGTACTTCAAATCCAGTTTCAATCCCGGGTCTGTGGCTGTTCCATTAAGCTTTACAAGCTCAATACCCCTGCCCTTGAAATAACTTTCCAGCAGGGGTGACTCACCTGCAAAAACAGCTGCATAATTAGCTGCAGTATTACCGGAAGAGAGTGTAGAAGACCCAGAATCGGCTGCCCAAAATGCTTCCTTAAGCGGTATATCCAATTTGTTGACCAATGCCGTCAGTGCTGCGCCATATAAGGCCCTACTTAGGACTTCAGCCTCAGGTGTGTTGATATAATGCAGAAGTGAGTCAGCATCAATGAGATTCACTTGTTCACCCCTTGTAAGCCAGTATTTGAAAGCAAGGGAACGTCTTACCTTAGCTTCAAGCTCTGCTGGTGTAATCAGACTATCGGTCAAGGCCTTTATAACTGCCTGTATGGCGGCGGGCAGGTTTTCGGTAAACTCAACAATATCATTGCCTGCAGCAAGAGCAAGGGCATCTACCTGACCCGGTTTTCCCATAACCTTGGCTCCCTTCATATTTACAGCATCGGTAATTACCAGTCCTTTAAAACCCAGTGTATCCCTGAGCAGATTCCCTACCACTTTGGGAGAGAAACTTGAAGGAATGCCCGTTGTATCGGTTAATGCCGGCACATCTATATGAGCAGTCATTATCCCCCAGATACCTGCATCTATCAATGCCTTAAATGTAAGGAGGTCGCAACTGTCAAGTCTTTCACGGTTATGATTGACCAATGGCAGGGTATGGTGTGAATCAGTACCAGTATCTCCATGACCTGGGAAATGCTTGCCTACGGCCATAACTCCACCATCCTGCAACCCTCTCATATAGGCCACAGCCTTGGCAGCAACATTATATGGCAATTCACCATACGACCTCACCCCAATAACAGGATTATTCGGATTACTGTTGACATCAGCCACCGGAGCAAAATTGACGTGAATACCAAGTAGCTTTAACTGGCGGGCTATCTCCAGACCCATCCTGTAAATAAGGCTATCGTCACGTATTGCGCCTAAGGCCATTGCATCAGGAAACTCAACGGCACCATTGATCCTCATTGCGGGTCCGTTTTCACCATCTATAGAAAACAGAAGAGGAACCCTGACCTGCGACTGCAGGTCATGCACTGCCTCATATGCCTTACGGGCACTGACCTTCAGAAACAGGATTCCACCTGGTTGGTACTTTATTGTATGCTGCTTTATTTTCTGATATGAAGCCTCATCATCTGCCTTCTCGAGCGTGATCCAGAATAGCTGGGCTATTCTCTCCTCATCACTAAGGGAGACATATACAGAATCAACCCACACACGGGCCGAGTCATAAATGGCTTCAACAGTCAATGGCTGCACCCTGATCTCCTCCTCTACCACAGGTTCAAGCATAACTCCTCTCCTCTCAGAGGTATTGCTGCAAAAGGAGGTAAGCATTGCAACTGAAAGTAAACATGGCAGCAGTGATGTTCTCATATGGCTAGTCGGGATAAATCAGATATTTTATTCTCATTGCTTTGTATTCATCAAGCTCGGCCTTCCACGAAGCACGTATCTCTTCCTCGCTCCTGCCTTCCATAATTTGAGTAGCCAGCCTGTCTGTTCCTGCCAGCTGGTTGAAGAATCGCCTCCTCGATATAAAGTTCTCTGACCTACCAGACAATTCCCAAAAACGTATCAGATATTGCAATGTAAAACGATGATCCAGATCCTCAGTCGTTCTGAGATCAATACCGTAACATCTCTTACCCATATGGAGGGGCTTAGTGTCCATGCCGGGTATGGCTTTAGGCACAAAACTGAATGAACCATAGGTTCTGTCAGGAAAGCCGATTACCTGAAAGGGATGCTCTGTACCCCGACCGACACTTACTTCAGTTCCCTCGAAAAGACAAAGTGAGGGATACAGTCTAATACTAAGGCCATTGGGCAGATTGGGAGAAGGCTTGACCGGAAGCTCATATCGCATTGAATGGGTATAGGCAGCCGCAGGAACAATAATAAGGTCACATTTAATCCCAGCCCTTAACCATCCCTGTCCATTAATCATTAGTGCCAGTTCACCGACAGTCAACCCATGCACAATGGGTATGGGATGCATACCTACAAAGGATCTGAACTCATTGCGGAGTATCGGACCATCTATGTAGTCCCCATTGGGATTGGGTCGGTCGAATATGACTATGGAGACACCATGTTCAGCACAGGCCTCCATCATATAGTGCATACTCGAAATATAAGTAAAGAACCTCACACCCACATCCTGTATGTCAAACACGACAACATCCAGATCCGCCATCTGCTCAGCCGAAGGCTCCTTGGTATTTCCATACAGGGAAACTACAGGTAGTCCGGTTCTGGTATCGAACTGGTCGTCAATTCTGGCACCTGCATCAGCATCACCCCTGAACCCGTGTTCAGGTGCGAAAACCTTTCGTACATCCACACCCAGCGCCAGCAGGGTATCAAGCAGGTGAATATTGCCGACCATCGAACTGTGGTTCACCAACACCCCTACCCTTTTATCTTTTAGCACAGGAAGCCATAGCTCTACCCTTTCAGCACCAACCTTAAACACAGTATCTGCCTGACCCGATACAGGACTCAATATTGAACCAGCCAATACTACATCGTCATTGGGCTCATCAATGGTTTGACCCTCATACAGTACCCAATCCGAGTCAGAGGAACCATTTTGCTCCAATGCCCTGTTACGGCAAGCTGCCTGCGATGGCACAAGCAGGNCCATCGCAAGTATAAGCAAGCACCCCCTTATACCAGATCTATGCNTGTCCACCGTGGCCTCCGAAAGGAATCGGGTTAAAACCTGCAGGACCTTCGTCAATATCCTTGACGGAACCAAACTGCTTTTCATAGCGGCTGATATTGTCATTTAGAGCTGCTAGAAGTCTTTTGGCGTGCTCAGGTGTCAGTATGATACGTGATTTGACCTGAGCCTTGGGCATGCCGGGCATCACCCTCACAAAGTCGAGCACAAACTCCGATGGAGAATGACTGATAACCACCAGATTGGAATACACACCCTGTCCTACTTCATCATTGAGTTCTATCTTGATCTGTTGTCCTTTTCTTTGATCTTCCATGTTCGTATTTTTTTCCAGTTTCCCTTTAAAGATATAAATTTTTGAAAGGCTATTCTTAGCAAAGCCCCCATTATTTGTGCAAAATGGAGTCTCTCCCTTTTATGGAAAGTTATAGTCAGGTTAAAGACCAGGGATATTCATCTACGTATACCAAGAAGGCTGCATCCTGAGATTTGAGCAACAAAAAAGGCATCCCACAGGGGACGCCTTTTTCTATCTATAGTGGACTTGCTAATCTTATTCAGCAAATCTTTCAGTCTCCACTTTACCACCGACAAGTTTCTCATATTCTGCACGAGAACCGACGATTATATTTTCATATTCACGTAGTCCTGTACCGGCAGGAATAAGGTGTCCGCAGATAACGTTTTCCTTAAGACCTTCGAGGTTATCAACCTTGCCCTGAATAGCAGCTTCGTTGAGTACCTTTGTTGTTTCCTGGAAGGAAGCAGCTGACATAAAGCTGTTGGTTTGCAGTGCAGCACGAGTGATACCCTGTAGAACCTGGCTGGATGTAGCGGGAACTGCCTCACGGGCAACAACCGGTTTGAGGTCACGTCTTTTAAGTTGTGAATTCTCATCACGGAGACGACGTGCAGGGATGATCTGACCTGGACGCAGTGACTTAGAATCACCAGCATCCACAACAACCATCTTACCCCAGATATTGTCGTTTTCTTCCATGAATTCGATCTTGTCAACAACTTGCTTTTCAAGGAAGCGAGTATCACCCGGGTCATCAATTTCAACCTTACGCATCATCTGTCTAACGATGATTTCGAAGTGCTTGTCATTGATCTTAACACCCTGCAGGCGGTAAACGTCCTGAACTTCATTGACGATGTATTCCTGAACGGCTGTCGGACCTTTGATGGCCAGAATGTCGGCAGGAGTAGTTGCACCGTCAGACAATGGAGTACCGGCGCGTACGTAGTCGTTTTCCTGAACAAGGATCTGCTTGGAGAGAGGTACGAGATACTTCTTAACCTCACCGGTCTTGGAAGTAATAATGATTTCGCGGTTTCCTCTCTTAACTTTACCAAAGGTTACCTCACCGTCAATTTCAGAAACGACTGCCGGATTAGAAGGATTACGAGCTTCAAATAGCTCGGTGATTCTTGGAAGACCACCGGTGATGTCACCGGCACGACCAAAAGCTCTAGGAATCTTGGCAAGGATTTCACCTTGTTTGATTTCTTCTCCTTCATCAACGGCAATGTGAGCACCTACAGGCAAGTTGTATGAACGCAGAACCTCTCCGGTTTCTGAAACGATCTGTACACTTGGGTTCTTTGACTTATCACGGCTTTCGATGATAACCTTTTCACGGAATCCTGTTTGCTCGTCAGACTCTTCCTTATAAGTGATACCGTCGATAAGGTTTTCAAATACTACCTTACCATTTCTTTCACTGATAATAAGAGCATTCCAAGGATCCCATTCACTGATTACATCACCTTTCTTGATTTCCTGACCAGGCTTGATATGCAGTTTGGCACCATAAGGGATCGGATGTGTGGTCAGTGCGATATTGGTATTCTTGTCAATAATACGCAATTCAGCCAGACGACCGATAACGACGTCAACTTCATCACCTGTTTCAGTTGTATAAGGTACTGTACGCAGTTCCTCGAACTCGGCAATACCGTCGTAACGTGCATACAGACTATTTTCAGTTGTGATGTTACCTGCAGTACCACCCACGTGGAATGTACGCAGTGTCAACTGAGTACCAGGCTCACCGATTGACTGGGCAGCGATCACGCCGACAGCCTCACCCTTCTGAACCATATTACCTGTAGAAAGGTTACGTCCGTAACACTTGGCACAAACACCCTTCTTGGACTCACAGGTCAGAACTGAACGGATTTCAACACGTTCAATTGGTGATTCATCAATAATAGTGGCCTCGTCTTCACATATTTCCTGACCTGCCCTGACAATGATTTCACCAGTAAGTGGGTGATATACATCGTGCACAGAAACACGACCAAGAATACGTTCGAACAATGAAACAACAACTTCTTCGTTGCTCTTGACTGCAGTAGCAGTCAAGCCTCTTAGAGTACCGCAGTCTTCCTCGGTGATGACAACATCTTGAGAAACGTCAACAAGACGACGGGTCAGATAACCAGCGTCAGCTGTCTTAAGAGCGGTATCCGCCAAACCTTTACGAGCACCGTGAGTTGAAATAAAGTACTCAAGTACCGACATACCTTCCTTGAAGTTTGCAAGAATCGGGTTTTCGATGATTTGTCCTCCATCAGCACCTGATTTTTGAGGCTTAGCCATCAAACCACGCATACCTGAAAGCTGACGAATCTGTTCTTTAGAACCCCGGGCACCTGAATCAAGCATCATATAGATGGAGTTGAATCCTTGCTTGTCCTTGCTCAGTTTGTCCATCAGGATCTGAGTCAGTCTGGCATTAACGTGTGTCCAAATATCAATAATGGCGTTGTAACGTTCATTATTGGTAATGAAACCCATGTTATAGTTGTTCAGTACTTCCTCTACTTCCTCATAACCCTCTTTAACAAGAGCAGCCTTTTCATCTGGAATCAATACGTCGTGAAGGTTGAATGACAGACCACCCTCAAACGCCATCTTAAATCCAAGGCTCTTGATTGCATCAAGGAATTCTGAAGTCTCAGGAGCACCACATACTTTAAATACATTACCGATAATATCCCTCAAAGCTTTCTTTGTAAGAAGCTCATTGATATAGCCAACCTTGGCAGGAACAACCTCATTGAAGAGGATACGGCCTACGGTTGTTTCAATTATTCTGGGTTGACGTGTACCGTCCTTTGTAAGGTCATTGATCTTAACCTTTACAAGAGCGTGTAATTCAACCTTCCTTTCATTGAGAGATATTTTAGCTTCTTCGGGAGAATAGAAGATAGTTCCTTCACCCATAGCACCTGGACGCATCTTGGTCATGTAATACAGACCAAGTACCATGTCCTGAGAAGGTACTGTGATAGGAGCACCGTTTGCAGGGTTCAGAATGTTCTGAGAACCCAACATCAGCATCTGAGCCTCCAGGATAGCAGCATTGCCAAGTGGCAAGTGAACAGCCATCTGGTCACCGTCGAAGTCTGCGTTGAACGCAGCACAGGCAAGCGGGTGCAACTGAATAGCCTTACCTTCAATGAGCTTGGGTTGGAAAGCCTGAATACCCAAACGGTGCAGAGTTGGAGCACGGTTCAGCAAAACCGGGTGTCCTTTCAGCACATTTTCAAGGATATCCCATACGACGGGATCCTTACGGTCTACAATCTTCTTTGCAGATTTTACAGTCTTGACAATACCACGCTCAATAAGCTTCCTGATAATGAAAGGCTTATAAAGCTCAGCAGCCATATCCTTCGGAAGACCACATTCATGCATCTTTAGTTCGGGACCAACAACGATAACCGAACGTGCAGAATAGTCAACACGCTTACCCAACAGGTTTTGACGGAAACGACCCTGCTTACCTTTCAAGCTGTCAGAAAGAGACTTGAGAGGACGGTTGGCATCAGTCTTTACTGCATTTGACTTACGTGAGTTGTCGAATAATGAATCAACAGCTTCCTGAAGCATACGCTTCTCGTTACGGAGAATTACTTCTGGAGCCTTTATCTCAATAAGTCTCTTAAGACGGTTGTTACGGATGATTACCCTACGATAAAGATCGTTGAGGTCGGATGTTGCAAAACGTCCACCATCAAGGGGTACCAGAGGCCTCAATTCAGGAGGAGTAACAGGTACAACCTTAACAATCATCCATTCTGGACGGTTAACGCCCTTAGATTCTCTGAAAGACTCAACAACTTGCAGACGCTTCAGAGCCTCATTCTTTCTTTGTTGGGATGTCTCAGTGTTTGCCCTGTGACGCAGGTCAAACGACAACTCATCAAGGTCAAGACGCTCAAGAAGCATATGGAGAGCCTCAGCTCCCATTCTGGCGATGAACTTGTTTGGATCATCGTCATCCAACTGCTGGTTGCCTTTGGGTAGTGAATCAATAATATCCAGATATTCTTCTTCTGTGAGAAAGTCCATTTTCTGGATACCGTCGGCTTCTTTAACACCGGGATTGATTACTACATATCTTTCATAATAAATTATAGCATCGAGCTTCTTACTCGGCAGACCGAGCAAATACCCAATCTTGTTGGGCAGGGAACGGAAATACCAGATGTGGGCCACAGGGACCACAAGGGAGATATGTCCCATGCGTTCACGGCGGACCTTCTTTTCTGTAACCTCAACCCCGCATCGGTCGCACACAATACCCCTGTAACGGATACGCTTGTACTTACCGCAGTGGCACTCATAGTCCTTTACCGGACCGAAGATCCTCTCGCAAAAGAGGCCGTCCCGTTCAGGTTTATAAGTACGGTAGTTGATAGTCTCAGGCTTCAAAACTTCCCCACTGGAGCGTTCCAATATCTCTTCAGGTGAAGCCAAGCCTATAGATATCTTGGTAAAATTACTCTTGACTTTCTGATCTCTCCTGAATGCCATATATAGTCGAGTATTAATTATTTAAAATGTGATACCGGCAAATACCGGAAGATCTATTCAAGGTTGACACTCAAACCAAGACCACGCATTTCATGCATCAATACGTTGAGTGATTCCGGTATACCTGGTGTTGGCAGCGGATCGCCCTTGACAATTGCTTCATAGGCCTTGGCACGACCTACAACGTCATCAGATTTGACAGTCAGTATTTCCTGCAGGATATTGGCAGCACCGAAGGCTTCGAGTGCCCAAACTTCCATTTCCCCGAAACGCTGACCACCAAACTGAGCCTTACCACCAAGTGGTTGCTGAGTGATCAGTGAGTACGGACCTATAGAACGAGCGTGCATCTTGTCTTCGATCATGTGACCCAGCTTAAGCATATAGATCACACCAACTGTTACAGGTTGGTGGAACTTTTCGCCTGTGCCACCATCGTACAGATAAGTCTTACCAAAACTTGGAATACCTGCCATGTCTGTGTACTTGTTCAGGTCTTCTTCAGTAGCTCCATCAAAGATCGGAGTGGCAAACTTAACACCAAGAACATCTCCGGCCCAACCTAATACTGTTTCGTAGATCTGTCCAAGGTTCATACGAGAAGGCACACCCAACGGGTTAAGCACAATATCTACAGGAGTTCCGTCTGCAAGGAAAGGCATGTCTTCCTGACGTACGATACGGGATACAATACCCTTGTTACCGTGACGTCCCGCCATCTTATCACCAACGGTGATCTTACGCTTCTTGGCAACAAACACCTTGGCAAGCTGTACTATACCAGCTGGAAGCTCATCACCAATTGTGACATTGTACTTCTGACGTTTTTCCTTAGCATCAAGTTCCTTGTACTTGATCCTGAAATTGTGGATTACACGTGCAATAAGATCATTCTTATCCTTATCGGTAGTCCACTTGTGTGGATTGACATTCAGGTAATCGATTTCCTGTAATACCTTTTGGGTAAACTTAACACCCTTAGCTACTACATCGACTCCCATATAATCCTTGACACCCTGACTAGTCTTTGAGTTGATCAAAGTGAACAACTTGTCAACCAGGCGGGTTGTCAATTCGGCAACCCCACGGTTAAACTCTTCCTCAATCCTGGCCAGCATCGGCTTTTCAGAAGCACGAACTTTTCTGTCCTTGATAACCCTTGAGAAGAGNTTTTTGTCGATAATAACACCGTGCAGTGATGGCGGCGCCTTAAGCGAGGCATCCTTCACGTCGCCTGCTTTCTCCCCAAAGATAGCCCTTAAGAGCTTTTCCTCCGGAGTCGGGTCGCTTTCACCCTTAGGAGTGATCTTACCAATCAGAATATCACCTGGTTTTACATGGGCACCAATTCTGATAAGACCATTCTCATCGAGATCCTTAGTAGCTTCTTCGCTGACATTGGGAATGTCGGCAGTAAGCTCTTCAAGACCTCGTTTTGTATCACGCACCTCAAGAGAGTACTCATCAATGTGGATAGAGGTAAAAATATCCTCTTTAACCAGCTTTTCATTGACTACGATAGCATCCTCAAAGTTGTAACCCTTCCAGGGCATGAACGCAACCTTGAGGTTGCGACCCAGTGCAAGTTCACCATTTTCAGTACCATAACCTTCAGTCATGGTAGTACCTTTCTGCACCCTCTGACCTTTCTTAACGATAGGCTTTAGGTTGATACAGGTATTCTGGTTGGTCTTGAGGAACTTGGTAAGCTTGTAACGCTTAGTTTCCGGGTCGAAGCTTACGAACTTATCATCTTCAGTAAGGTCGTAGCGAATGACTATTTCTTCAGCATCAACATATTCAACTACACCGTCACCTTCAGCAAGGATCTGCGTACGTGAATCGTGAGCTACTGTTTCTTCCAAACCGGTACCAACAATAGGAGCAGCAGGCCTAAGCAGAGGTACTGCCTGACGCATCATGTTTGATCCCATGAGGGCACGGTTAGCATCGTTGTGTTCGAGGAAGGGAATCAGAGAAGCTGCAACTGAAGCGATCTGGTTGGGAGCAACGTCCATCAAATCTACCTCTTCAGCTTCAATATGCGGGAAGTCACCTTCCAGACGGGCTTTTACCCTGGGATTGACGAAGAAACCTTCATCATCAAGGGGAGCATTTGCCTGGGCGATTACCTTGGCTTCCTCTTCCTCAGCACTCAGATAAACAACGCTGTCGTTGCTGAGATCAACCTTCTTGTTTGTAACCTTACGATAAGGAGTTTCAATAAAACCGAGGTTGTTTACCTTAGCAAAGACGCAAAGTGATGATATCAGACCAATGTTTGGACCTTCAGGTGTTTCAATCGGGCAAAGACGTCCGTAGTGAGTGTAGTGAACGTCACGTACCTCGAAACCAGCACGCTCTCTTGAAAGACCACCAGGACCCAAGGCCGACATACGGCGCTTGTGAGTAACCTCAGCAAGTGGGTTGGTCTGATCCATAAACTGAGACAGAGCGTTTGTTCCAAAGAAGCTGTTGATTACAGAAGACAAAGTCTTACTGTTGATAAGATCAATAGGTGTAAAGACCTCATTATCGCGAACGTTCATACGTTCACGGATAGTACGGGCCATACGGGCCAAACCGACTCCAAACTGATTGGCCAGCTGTTCGCCCACAGTGCGCACCCTACGGTTGCTTAAGTGGTCAATATCATCAACATCTGTCTTGGAATTGACAAGCTCTATCAGATATTTGATAATAGCAATTATGTCTTCCCTTGTAAGTATCCTTGTCTCAAGGTCAATGTCGATACCCAGTTTCTTGTTAATTCTGTAGCGACCAACATCTCCAAGGTCGTAACGCTTGTCAGAAAAGAACAGTTTATCAATAACGTCACGTGCGGTAGCATCATCCGGCGGATCTGCATTACGCAACTGACGATAGATGTAAACAACTGCCTCTTTTTCTGAGTTACATGGGTCTTTTTGAAGAGTATTGTAAATCAGTGCATAGTCGCTGACACTTGTAGATTCCTTGTGTAGCAGAATAGTCTTAGCACCTGAATCAACAATCTCGTCTATATGTTCATTTTCGAGGATAGTTTCACGATCAATGATCACCTCATTTCTTTCGATAGAAACTACTTCACCGGTATCCTCATCCACAAAGTCCTCAATCCATGATTTAAGAACCCTTGCAGCGAGTTTGCGGCCTACAACTTTCTTAAGTGCAGCCTTAGATACCTTAATCTCATCGGCCAGGCCGAATATTTCAAGAATATCTTTATCGCCTTCAAAACCGATAGCACGCAACAATGTAGTTACCGGAAGTTTCTTCTTACGGTCGATGTATGCATACATCACATTGTTGATGTCGGTAGCGAACTCAATCCAGGAACCCTTTAATGGAATAATCCTGGCAGAATAAAGTTTGGTACCGTTGGCGTGAATACTTTGTCCAAAGAATACACCGGGGGAACGATGCAACTGTGAAACAACGACACGTTCGGCGCCGTTAATAATGAAGCTTCCCTTCTCAGTCATGTAGGGAACGGTACCCAGGTATACATCCTGAACAACCGTATCAAAATCTTCATGCTCGGGATCCGTACAGTATAGCTTCAATTTAGCCTTGAGGGGCACACTGTAGGACAATCCGCGTTCGATACATTCCACGATTGAATAACGTGGAGGATCGATGTTATAATCCAGGAACTCGAGTACAAAGTTGTTACGGGTATCAGAAATTGGGAAGTTCTCCTGAAATACCGTAAATAACCCCTCTTTCCTTCTTTCCTCCGGAGTTGACCCCAGCTGAAAGAATTCACGGAATGATTTTAACTGAACCTCCAAAAAATCAGGAAACGGAAACTGACTTTTAATGGCGGCAAAGTTTATTCGTTTGGCAGTGTTTGGAGTCATCTATCAACTATTTAATTGAACTTAAAACATACAAGCATAAAAAGGTTTAGGATTCCGCAAAGCGGATTCCTAAACCACATACCTTATAATAAGGTTATCTTCTTACTTAAGTTCAACTTCTGCTCCAGNTTCTTCTAATTGTGNTTTTAATGCTTCAGCTTCTTCCTTAGTTACTTTTTCCTTGATAGCTGTAGGAGCCTTGTCAACTAATTCCTTAGCTTCCTTCAGACCAACACCAGTCATTTCCTTAACAAGCTTAACGATAGCTAGTTTTGAACCGCCTGCAGACTTCAGGATTACGTCAAACTCAGTTTGTACAGCAGCTTCAGCAGCATCACCACCAGCAGCAGGTGCAACAGCTACAGCAGCAGCAGCTGGCTCAATACCATATTCATCTTTCAATATAGTAGCTAACTCATTAACTTCTTTTACAGTAAGATTAACTAATTCTTCTGCAAGCTTCTTAATATCTGCCATTTTTGTAAGTGTTAAATTTCTGTTAGTAATTTTTTAGTTTCTCTCTTCCAAAGTTTTGAGGAGTCCGTGGATTGTAGTACCACCGGATTGAAGTGCTGATACAACATTCTTGATCGGCGATTGAAGCAGACCGATAACGTCGCCAAGCAGTTCCTCTTTAGATTTGATTGTAGCCAGAGTATCCAGCTGATTTGCACCAACGTAAACTGATTCTTCAACAAAAGCACCTTTAAGCGCAGGACGTTGAGTCTTCTTTGCAAAGTCTTTGATCAGTTTTGCCGGCAGGTTACCGGAATTGGTAAACATTATAGCGGATACGCCTTTAAGGGTAACATCAATTCCTTCGATGTTCCTTTCGCTGGCCTCGATAGCCTTATTAAACAATGTATTCTTGACTACCACCAGTTGCACGTCTTTTTGATAGCAGAGACGACGCAGTGCTGTTGTTTCAGCAGCGTTCATTCCTGAAGTATCTGTAACATAAAAGTGTGGATACTCCTTTATCTTAGACGCCAGTTCTTGGATTATTTCAGCTTTTTCTGTCTTTTTCATAGTTCCAAAATTTCTCTTTTAAGACATTAATTAAACCTCAAAAGACTTGGGTTCAATCCGAATTCCGGGACTCATGGTACTAGACAGGAATACGCTCTTAACGTAGGCACCTTTTGCAGCAGACGGTTTTAATTTCATAACCGTGCTAACAAATTCCTTTACGTTATCTACCAATTGCTCGGGGGTAAAGGATACCTTGCCGACAGTAGTATGTATAATACCGTAACGGTCAACCTTGAAGTCGATCTTACCGGCTTTTACTTCCGTTACAGCCTTACCGATATCCATGGTTACAGTACCGCTTTTGGGGTTCGGCATAAGACCGCGGGGTCCCAAAACACGTCCTAACGCACCAACCTTACCCATCACATTGGGAGTAGTGATAATCACATCTATATCAGTCCAACCTTCTTTGATCTTGTTGATATAGTCATCCAAACCAACGTGATCGGCACCGGCTTTTCTGGCTTCCTCTTCCTTGTCAGGCGTACAGAGAACCAGTACTCTGGTTTGCTTACCTGTACCATGTGGAAGGGTAACCACGCCACGAACCATCTGGTTAGCTTTTCTTGGGTCAACTCCCAGACGAATATCAATATCAACAGAAGCATCAAACTTGGTAGTGCTAATTTCCTTAACCAGTTTTGTTGCATCTTCGATAGTATATGACTTCTTCTGATCGACCTTTTCTAGAGCTAACTTCTTATTTTTTGTCAGTTTTGTCATTTTCGCAAAAAGGTTTTAATTGTTACCAGGGAATTCACCATCAACAGTGATACCCATACTTCTGGCGGTACCTGCAATCATCCTCATTGCGGAATCCATAGTAAAGCAATTCAAATCAGCCATCTTATCTTCAGCGATGGTCTTGATTTGATCCCAGGAAACGGAAGCTACCTTCTTTCTGTTTGGTTCAGCTGAACCGCCCTTAATTTTAGCTGCTTCCAACAACTGAACAGCTGCCGGAGTTGTCTTAACGACAAACTCAAATGACTTGTCCTTATAAACAGTTATTAGAACCGGCAAAACCTTTCCGGACCTGTCCTGTGTCCTGGCATTGAATTGCTTACAGAACTCCATAATGTTCACACCCTTAGAACCCAAAGCGGGACCTACTGGGGGTGATGGATTTGCTGCGCCACCTTTGATTTGAAGTTTAATAAACGTTTCTACTTCTTTAGCCATTGTAGCAATTCATATTGGTTATTAAAATTCAGATCAAGGGAATAGCATTACTTTTGTCCGTAGAGACAATTATTAGATTGTCCTGGAAGCTCCGCTACTAAACAAACACACTATTCCTTTTCAACCTGTAAAAAGCTTAATTCAAGTGGAGTTTTTCGGCCAAATATTTTGACCATTACTTTCAATTTCCTCTTGTCTTCGTTAACCTCCTCAATAACGCCGGTAAAACCATTAAATGGTCCATCTGATACCTTAACAGTTTCGCCAACAAAGAAGGGTATATTTATCTCCTCATTTGCCTCAGTAAGTTCATCTACCTTACCCAGAATGCGGTTAACTTCAGAAGAACGAAGTGGAGTAGGTTCATCTTCCCTATCAGTAAGGAAACCTATAACATTAGGTACATTCTTCAGGATATGGGGAATCTCACCAACAAGTGCAGCCTCGATCAGTACATAGCCGGGGAAAAAGTTCCTCTCCTTGCTGATCTTTTTGCCATTGCGGATTTGATACACCTTTTCGGCTGGTATCAAAACCTGGCTGACATACTCCTGTAGCTTATGGTTTGCAATTTCGCTCTCGATATACTCCTTTACCTTCTTCTCCTTACCACCGATAGCGCGAAGTACATACCATTTTTTTTCAATTTCGCTCATTATTCCCGTGTCTCCCTNTTAGTATAACTTATTGTAGAGCCAATCAAGTATAGTGTCGAATGAAACGTCCATCAGATAAACGACAATTGCAATAATAGCTGAAGCTACCATTACAACAACCGCACTGCTCTGTAGTTCTGACCATGTCGGCCAAGAGGTTTTCTTTACAAGTTCTGTATGAACTTCCTGAAAATACGTCCTAATTTTATTCATCCGTAAATGCTTTGAAAACTATTAGCAGGAATAGTCTTGACCTTGCGGTTTGATCTTGGTTAATCAATAAACTATACCACCTTGTTTACTTGCACGGGAGGAGAGACTCGAACTCCCGACACCTGGTTTTGGAGACCAGTGCTCTACCAACTGAGCTACACCCGTGTATATTTGGGAATGCCCATAGGCATTCCCAAGTTACTATGTTGATTAGTNAACAATTTCAGTAATCTGACCAGCACCAACTGTACGACCACCTTCACGAATAGCGAAGCGAAGACCGATGTTGATAGCAACAGGATAGATCAGGTTAACAGTGATAGATACGTTATCACCAGGCATAACCATTTCTACTCCTTCTGGNAGGCTGATTTCACCAGTTACGTCCAGAGTACGGATATAGAACTGCGGACGATATTTGTTGTGGAAAGGAGTGTGACGACCACCTTCTTCTTTCTTCAACACATAGATCTCAGCTTTGAACTTAGTGTGAGGAGTGATTGAACCTGGTTTGGCAAGAACCTGACCACGCTTAATTTCTTCCTTGTCAACACCACGAAGCAACAGACCTACGTTGTCACCAGCTTCACCCTGGTCAAGAATCTTACGGAACATTTCAACTCCTGTACATACAGTCTTATTGCCATCAGCACCAAGACCAATGATTTCGATTTCTTCACCAGTTCTAATGATACCTGTTTCGATACGACCTGTAGCAACAGTACCACGACCAGTGATTGAGAATACATCTTCAACAGGCATCAGGAAAGGCTTATCCTTATCACGGGGTGGAAGTGGAATCCACTCATCAACAGCAGCCATCAGTTCCATAATCTTATCTTCCCACTTTGGTTCGCCATTCAATGCACCAAGAGCAGAACCCTTGATAACAGGAGTGTTGTCACCGTCGAATTCATAGAAGCTCAATAGATCGCGAACTTCCATTTCTACAAGTTCCAAAAGCTCTTCATCGTCTACCATATCAACCTTGTTCATGAAAACAACGATACGTGGAACGTTTACCTGACGAGCCAAAAGAATGTGCTCACGAGTTTGAGGCATAGGACCATCAGTAGAAGCTACTACAAGAATAGCACCGTCCATCTGAGCAGCACCAGTTACCATGTTCTTAACGTAGTCAGCGTGACCTGGACAGTCTACGTGAGCATAGTGACGGTTTTCAGTTTGATACTCTACGTGAGATGTGTTAATAGTGATACCACGCTCTTTTTCTTCTGGAGCGTTATCGATAGCATCGAAGCTCTTAACTTCGGACAGACCCTTCTTAGCTAATACAGTTGTGATAGCAGCAGTTAAAGTGGTTTTACCGTGGTCAACGTGACCAATGGTACCGATATTAACGTGAGGCTTTGTCCTTTGAAATGTTTCTTTAGCCATAATTCGAAATTATTTTAGACAATTAGAACAATATTGAAAACCAGTAAAACTTTAACTAACCAGAGCCAATGATGGGAATTGAACCCATGACCTCTTCCTTACCAAGGAAGCGCTCTACCCCTGAGCTACATCGGCTTTTTTAAAGAGCGGGAAACGGGACTCAAACCCGCGACCCTTAGCTTGGAAGGCTAATGCTCTATCAACTGAGCTATTCCCGCAAATTTTCGCGCCCCAAAGTTAAAACTTTTAAACTGAAACCGCCCAAAAAAATCGCACTAAATTCGGGCAAATTCTGATTAAAAATTACAGNGTTTTGATTTTCAGGTGTAATCAGGAGAGAATCAGAAAGTTGAAAACATGATCAGAATTCCGTCCCTTATAAGCTTTATTTCATTCAACAGGCTGATCATCTATGATAACCAGCCTGTTATATTGTTATCGCTTATTGCTTACACACAAAAATTGGTGTGCAAATGTATAATAATTTTCAAACAACACAAAAATAATATGTCAATTTTAGATTATTTGGCCTTTATCTTATCCTTTGTTCTGATTAGCTGTTTGCGTAATGCCTCACATGCAAGATCCACAGACTCTTCAAAAGTCTTGCTTTGCTTCTTTGCAAAGAGAGTATTGCCAGGGATCTCTAAATTGATCTCGGCAACTTTGTTCTCGGTTGTTTCCGCCTTGTCCAGACGCAACACCACTGCAGCGCTAATAATTCCATCATAGAACAAATCAAGCTTGCTCACTTTTTTTTGAATGAATTGTTCCAGCTTATCAGTAGCGTCGAACCTCAGTGATTGAATCGTAATGTTCATAAAACTCTCCTCCATCATTTTATGCTCTGGGATGAGCCTGTTTATAAATAGCATTCAGTTGTTCAAATGTGGTATGTGTATATACCTGAGTTGCATTCAGGTTGGCATGTCCCAGCAATTCTTTGATTGCATTAAGGTCTGCCCCCCTGTTAAGAAGTACCGAAGCATAAGTATGGCGTAGTACGTGAGGGCTCTTCTTGCTTAAGGTCGTCACCGTTGCAAGTGAAGAGTGCACTATCCTATATATAAGCTTTGGATATACCTTCTCACCTTTAGATGTCAAAAACAGCCAGGGAGAGGCATNGGCACCAAAGGTCTCTGTTCTAATATCCAGATACTTTTTAAGTAGAGTATAACATTCACCAGGAAGCGGNATAATCCTTTCCCTGGATCTCTTTCCCTGTACTTTTACAAATCTGCTGTTCATATCCACATCAGAAAGCCGCAGTGAAATCATTTCAGCCAGCCGCATTCCTGTATCATAGAACAGTTCAATAATAAGTTTGTTTCTTATTCCTTCGTATCCTTCACCAAAATTATTATTGTCCAAAAGCTGGGTCATTGCCTGTTCCTGAACAAACTGTGGTAAACGACGAGGTATCTTTGGAAGATTGATTATAGTAGCCGGGTTGTGATCTATCTCACCCAGTACCTGAAGATGNTTATATAAAGTACGTAGTGCTGATATTCTTCTGTGTATGGTCCTTGGACTCATACCCGATTCACTCATCGAAATGATCCAACCACGAATATCCCTGGTACTTACAGAAAGGAGGGCTGAAGTATCGCTACTGCCCAAAAAATCCAGAAAAGCCCTGACGTCGTTCTCATATGCAGCTAAAGTATGTTCAGAACAACGTTTCTCCGACCTCAGGTATCTGGAAAAACTCTTTATATGGTCCATGAAAAAAATATCTTACCTCTTTCCCTAAATATACGAAATAATAGAGAAAAAGGTAAGATACNTAATGATAAATTTCCTGAAAAATTAAGCCTCTTCTTCGCGTTGCAGCGTCTGAATATAAATAGCTTTTTTCTTCTGCTCCCTCTTGATAACAGATGGCTTTTCAAATGCCTGACGGCTACGAAGTTCCCTCATTACACCTGTCTTCTCGAATTTTCTTTTGAACTTCTTCAAAGCTCTTTCAATGTTTTCACCTTCTTTGATCGGTACAATTATCATAATTACGTGATTATTAAATTTCTATATGCAAATATACTATTAATTCGATACTTACCTCAAAAATTCAGGTTGCAAATAAAGTGAAGTTTCATGAAAGTAGCAAATATTCATCCCCAGTATTTGGTCATTTTTTTTATTTCAGACTCAGGATCTTCACTCTGTACAAAGGTAGTACTTTAATAACTCCCACTTGGCACTGTCAATATTTTCGAGGGAGTCGAGCTGTGCAATATTATTAATATGCTTTAGTGCCTTCCTCCGCTCAACAATTTCAGAAGCAATGAAAAAATCAATATATGGATGGCGCCTCAAACCGGCTACTGTAGCCTTGTTGACATTAATCCTACGGGGTACTACCGTATCCAATACCAGATATTGTTTTATTCTATTGAAATTATCCTCTGAAATCCCATAGACCTCTGCAATCTGATTGACCGACACAAAGCCTCCGAGCAGGTTGCGATATGCAACTATCCTCCGACTATAGGTCTCCCCTATTCCCGGTAGTTCCATCCACTGTGTCTCATCAGCACTGTTAATACAAATCAATGGTGGACTATCAATATCATCTCTGCTGTATCTCTGGCGAGCACTCAATCTGATAAAATCAAGGCTGTCATAANTCCAGCAGGCCAAACGAGTATCCGCGTACCATCCCGGAAACCATAATTCCTCACGCATTGTCATTAGTTCGGCTATCATGCAACTATCCCACCCCAATGTAATCAACTGATCCGAATCCACTTTATTGAGATCAAAATAATGTGGTTTTGGTGGCTGTGGCTTTGACTCCGGTTTCAGATCCATCTTGATATAGGGCAGTAACAATTGCAGAAGGGAGTCATTCATACCATAGATCTTACCTACATCTTGAGGTGAACGGAAATGTCCACCTGCTTTCAGATACGCAGACCAGTTGTGTGAAATTCTGGCAGGAATACCAAAGGCAACAAGCTGATCATAGCCAATATCATTGGGATCAAATACAGAAAGATTCATACCGGCAGCTTTGGCAGAAGCTGCCGGTATCTCACCGCTTTCCGGTTTAAGAGGGACTATATCATCCTGACCAAAACTCTCGTCCCTCCCTACAGGATCAAAATAGCNCAGGCCAAAACGTAGCAATATCAACATCAGGAGCAAAAGCAGGAGGACTATCAGGCCTCTCTGTTCACCCCGGGAGAGGGTCAAAAGGTCCTTCCACATCTTGACTTTTTGAAACAAAATATCAACTATGTCTCAAAAAGTCAAGCAGGCTAAAATTTAAGAAGTCCGATACTATTCAGGAATACTATTGCTATTGCAAGGGGAGCAAGGAATCTGATTACAGGNATAAAGATTCTGAAATAAAAAGCAGGTCTTCCATCTTCTTCCAGTTCGTTACGCACAACAGTCTTACCCAGAACCCATCCTACAAAGATTACCGTGAGTAGTCCTCCCATTGGCAATAATATATTCGAAGATGTTGAATCAAAGAAACCAAAAATGCTACTATTGATTGCACATAGAACTCCAAGGGCAGATATTGAACCAGCTGCAACCCAGGTTGCAACGGTACGCTTCATCTTCAGTTCTTCAACAAAGTAGAGAACGACTACCTCTAGCAATGAAATTGTAGATGTCAGGGCTGTAATCGCAAGCAGGACGAAAAATATCACTGCAAAGAAATACCCACCAACCATCTGGTTGAAAATGCCTGGAAATGTAACAAAGACTAAACCGGGGCCTTCACTGGGCTCAATCCCGAAGGCAAACACAGCGGGGAAAATAGCCAAACCAACTAAAATCGCAAAGATTGTATCCGCAAGAGAAGTCAATATTGCAGATTGACCAAGCGATTCATTTTTATTAATATAAGATCCGTATGTGGCCATGGCACCCATACCAAGACTAAGTGAAAAAAAGGCCTGACCCAGTGCATTAAGTATGGTACGTCCCTCTACTTTACTAAAATCAGGCTGAAACAAAAATTTAAGTCCTTTTGAAGCCCCTTCAAGAGAAAGCGATTTTCCTATAAGCACCAGCACAATAATAAAAAGCATGGGCATCATCATCTTGCAAGCCTTCTCTATACC
>JGI24711J26586_10000983_pt1 | contig 22262 bp, 18 predicted proteins | sample BioPla3DNA1_FD_26586 | JGI IMG/M metagenome (IMG submission 26586)
AGCTTTTCGTTCATCTATTGTTAAACTAATGAATTCAACATATTTAGTATTTAAATTTAAAATCTTAGTTTTTAAAGCACTCAAGTATATGGGTATTCTTTTTTTCCAAGTTTCCGCAGCTTGGCATTTTAGTTCTTCAATGATTACTGCTTGAACTGTACCTTCATCAATATATGTTGTACCACCTGGATTATACGGTACATCATTCATTGACCTCAACGCATCAAGTCTATTAAAAAGCATATCGATTGTTGTAGTATTCCTATTAAATCTAATTCCTTCACATATCAAATCTTTATGCAAATAACTAAGTTCCCAATAACTAATGCCATTAATATATCTAACATATTCTTTAAATTTAAACAAGATAATTCGCTTCGCTCATGACTTTTCTGGGGTATAATTAACTAAATAGAAATATGTAGTCATCTTTTTACATCTGTCTTACAAACAGAAATAAGCCGAATAGGCTTTTACCTACCCGGCTTATATTTAATAATACTTCTTCTAATTCATGTTGATGAAAAACCCTAATTTACAAATGTTTCAGCAATTTTTTTAACTTCATCAATTGCTAACTTTGTAACTCTTGATATCTTTTCGAAAGAATCTCCTTCTTTTAACATTTCTTGAACCACTTCTATTTTACCTTCTATTCTTGCTTCCATCTTTTCTTTGTTTCAGGCTCTCTCTAAAACATATATCATATTTTTCACCTTTTCTTAGTTATGGTCACTTTCCTAAAACCCAATGGATTTCTTGACATACGAGCTAATATATTTTTGTGTTCTTTTGGACTGGTTTTAATAACTTTAAATTCGCCAATTGCACTATCATAACTATGTTCAAGAACCTCAACATCATTCTTGATAAATATATTTAACCTGTTGTATATCTATCCACTCTCCAGATACCATTATCATCTTTAATCAGCACTATATAGAAGAAGGTTTGGGTGGACGGATACTGTGCAGAAGTTTTTACCGTTTCCATCTCAACCGATACGCCATATACCAAAGTGGATTCAGAATCCGAAATTTGCAAATACGCGGGATCGTCCACAAGTTCTATTTCTTTCGCTTTTGCCCATTTCATACCCCATACATCACCGTCATGAACTAGATTTGTATTATGGTATTCTGTTGCTAGAGCACTCATGGTCTTGTAGTCAGCGTTCTCAAAAGCAATGAAGTACTTTTGGACCACGTCGAAAGCTTTTCTCTTATCATCTTTTAATCTTAGGATATATGGTTTGCTATTCTCATCATATACAACATTATATTCAGTATCAGCAATTTTTTGTACAGAAATAACCTGCTTACCTATGACCGCCTTATCCCATAATTCTGGCTTGGATGACCAATCCAGTCTAAGCCTGTATATACTACCATTTAGATAATACGCATAACCATTGTGCACAGTAATAAAGGCTCCGTCAATATCAGCCATTTTTATATCTTTACTAAAATCAGTATTCATTCGGCAAATAGGTCTTGGAAATGCGTTGTCATTTGTCCAGCCTTCATAATATAAGTATCCGTTGTCATAACAGAAGTTCTTTACACTTCTATATTGGAGGTCATAAATTCTTCTATCACTACCATCTTCTTTGATGCTAATAATTGCTCTGGTTTTAAAATCCATAACTTCTGTTCCGGCAAACCCAACAAACACTATCCTGTCACCCGCAGGAAAAATGGTAAAACTTTTATTACTATCGCCTACCAAATACATTACCAATTCATCAATTACCTGTACTGTACCATCAGTATTTTGCCGGGATAACTTTCCGACGAGATTACTCAAAGGGATTTTTCCACCACGTGGAACCTGCTCAATGAAGTATGACCATCCATCCTTTGTCCATAATTTTCTTTTGCCAGTAATAGAAAGATCAGTGCTATCATCCTCAATTTGGGCAACCACCGAATCTTCCATCTTAACAACAACCACAGTTGTTGCATTTATTTCTTCCGGGCCACCTTGTTCTTTTGGTAGTAGGGATATTTTCACCTCAACACCTTCTATTACTTTTGAATAAAATAGCTTAGCACTCCTTGTCTCCAACAGTTCCCAACCACTCTTTGCCATTTCCTCTCTAAGCCCAGGCATCACATTCCCACTCCACCTGCCTTGATATTCTAATCTATCGTGGTAAGTGTTAGGAGTATATATTTTTGGCATATGATTGTTAATTATTTCTTCAACTGTTAAAACTGCATTTTTCTCCGATTGACCGCTATTGCCCTTATCGGTTTTATCCGCTTCAATGCTTCTAAAGCCATATTCCTTTAGGTAGCTTTCATTAAGTAAATCACTTTGTAGTTCGCCCTTGTTGTTATATAGTTTAATGTCTTTTATTCCCGACAAAGTATCAACCACAACAATATATCCCTTATCCATAGAAACTGAATCATTAAACACACTTCCGTCCTCAAATTCAATTTCAATATTATCAATTTGCACTTCTGATACAATATCGGTTTTAGGGTCCCACTTTTTGTTTTTAAAATTTCCATAAATAATACTCTTTCCTTGGTGCTTAACTAAATTAGCTGAAAAGCATGGGCTTAGCGGTATATCTCCTGATGCAGCGGCTTTAGCTGAGAAATCCTTGTCCACTAAAAATAAAATAGTGCCACTATGGCCATCTCCACTGTGTTTCTCAGTCAAAACGAGGTAGTCTGTACCATACTCTTTTATGTTGTGGATTTTAAGTTCTCCCTTGTTGTTAGGGTCCACTTCTAGGTAATACTCCTCAGCCGTATCTTCGATTCGTTTATTTGCTTTACCCGAAATGCCCCATTCTTGATTCTTCTGCTTGCCTTGCCCATTAGTCAACAGTACAACACTAGTTACAACAAGGATAATTACCACTAAAATTCCCATTAGAAACTTAGGTTTTTTAAATGTCATTATGCCTTTTATCCTGCTTTTAATATTACTTTCACCAAAAGCCAACAGACCTCCATTTAGAAATACATTTTGCTTTGCCGCAAGCTTGATTAATGATGTAGCGTATTCACTTCTTATATCATTCTCAAACACCGACATAACCTTTTCGTCGCATGACATCTCCATATCTTTTTGAAATAGTATAAAAGAAAGCCAGACTATCGGGTTAAACCAATGAACACACAAAGCTAACACAAACAGAGGCTTAAATAGATAGTCAAACCTTTTTATATGTACAAGTTCATGTACCAGAATATGTTTTAATTCCCTTTCGCTTAAGCTTTGTGCAAGGTCCGACGGGATTATGATACGTGCTTTGATTAAGCCACACACAACCGGAGTATTTACTCTATCCGATATATAAACCTTTATTTTTCGATTTAGTTTTAGTATCTTACTACACTGTAAAATCAAAGGGTTGTTTTTGTATAAGATTGCTTCCTTAAGTCTATATGAGGCACAAAAATATACAATAACGCTAAATAAAAATAAACCTACTACTCCTATAAGCCATATCCATGAAAAAATTTGTGATAACATCGGTCTTGCATCAACAGATGCTTTTGGAGTAATCTCAGGAACCAAGCGATCCATGTTAGCATTTGAAACGTTATTTTCAGTATCATGTTGGGAGTCACTTATATGATTCATTTCATTTGTATTACTATAGGTCTTAATTTCCTGATAACTAATAGCATCTATTTTTTCAGGTGTTGGTATCATGTTAAATATGCTAAACATTGACGGTAAAGAAAAAGGAATAAGTAACCTAAAAATCACTATTACCCATAGGGCATAACTCAGTGTTTTTGGCAGTCTTTTCCCAAAGGTTTGCCGGATGAACATTACCAAAAAAGCGACCACTGAAGCTGTAATACTCATTCCAAACACTTTAATAAAGGTATTTTCAATCATACTTATTCCCCCTTGTCATATTGATCTATTATTTTTTTCAATTCCTCAACTTCATCTTTATTTAATTTTTCTTTTTGAAGAAAGGTGGTAAAAAAGAGCTTCAAAGAACCCTCATAGACTTTATCGATATGCTCTTCAGTTTGTGCACGCATTACTTGTTCCTGTTTAACTAGAGCATCAACTATAGTGTTTTCATTTTTTATAGCACCACGTTCACACAACCTACGAATTACAGTATAGGTAGTTGATTTCTTCCATCCTAATTCTTCGTTGGCAAGCTTAACAAGCTCTGAACTGGGTATAGGTGAATTCTCCCAGATTATATTCATAAATTTGTATTCTGCCTCAAAAATTTTAATTCTTCCCATCATTAACTCACTCCTTTAGTCTAATGCATTAAACCTATTTTTAGTTTAATGTATTAGACCAAATCTGTCAAATAAAACTTAAAGGAAACCTGTGTTTTCTAAAGCACTCAAACAATTGATATTATATGTCGAAAATGTTACAATTTTATTATAAGAAAAGTTTTTCAATCTTCCTAATAAAGCAAATCATTTTCTCTGCAGCATTATCTTCACTAACCGAGCTTTGTTTTTTATAAGGTGATTTCTCAAAACTTTGCAATTGTATTTTCAAAAAATAGATTTACATTTTGAACTATACTCTATCATGTTTTTCGAATCGCCTAAAAATATAGAAAAATTTTAACTTTGAAGGGGTGTATTTTATGAAGAAAATCATCAGCAGAGGATTGTCTCTGTTGACAACAGTTGTAATGGCATGTTCTGTTCTTTTGTCAATGCCCATATCCGTTAAGGCCACAAACTCACTTCCTATAAATGTGGAAGCTGAATCATGTACTCTAAGTAACGGTGCCACTACTACTACCAATGTATATGGTACTCAATATCCAGGCTATTCGGGGGAAAGCTTTGTATGGGTTACCAATGCAGGTATAATAACATTAGAAGTTACAGTTCCCGAAAGTGCTATGTATGAGCTTTCCACAAGATGCTGGATGTATCTCGGCGAAGAGAATAAAACGAGACTTCAGGCTGTTAGTGTTAACGGCGAACATCTTGGTGATTTCTTTATTCCAAATAAAAACGAATGGATTGATTACAGCTTCGGTTTTTTCTATCTTGAAAAAGGTACCGCAACAATTGAAATTGGAACGTCGGGAAGCTGGGGTTTTATACTTTATGACACAGTTACTTTTGATTATGCCGATATGCCTGAACTCAAAATCGACCCGACTCTGTGTGATAAGAATGCAACTGCCGAAACTAAAAAACTCAATGAATATCTTACTAGCGTATATGGCAAGTATGTTGTTTCCGGTCAACAGGAAATCTACGGCAACGGAAATGACGGTAACATGGAACTCGAATTTGACTATATTTACGATAAAACAGGCAAATATCCTGCAATTAGAGGCTTTGATTTTATGAACTACAATCCTCTGTATGGTTGGGAAGATGGCACGACAGACCGCATCATCGAGTGGGTAAAAGAGCGTGGTGGGATTGCGACAGCTTGCTGGCATATTAATATTCCCTCGGATTTTACTAGTTACATAATAGGCGAGCCAGTTGATTGGACAAAATGTACATACAAACCTACCTCTAGCTTTAATACAGCAAATTGCCTCGATGAAACATCAAAGGAATACGCTTATCTAATGATGGCAATTGAAGACCTTGCAGAACAGCTTCTCATTCTTCAAGAACAAAATATACCTATTCTTTTCCGTCCTTTTCATGAAGCAGAAGGCTACAACAATATAGACGGTTCTGGTGCATGGTTCTGGTGGGGTTCGTCGGGTGCAGAGGTTTTTAAGGACCTTTGGAAACTTCTCTACAAAACTTTGACCGAAGAATATGGAATCCATAACTTAATATGGGAAGTAAACCTTTATACCTATGCGAATTCATATCAGTGGTATCCTGGTGATGAATATGTGGATATAGTTGCCTACGATAAGTACGAAGGTTCTCCATACACTTGGGAAACAAGTGCTGCCACATCAGTATTTCTCAGCCTTGTGAATTATACTAATGATACAAAGATGGTTGCATTGACTGAAAACGATGTTATTCCAGATATTCAGAACATAGTTAATGAAGGAGCATGGTGGCTATATTTCTGCCCATGGTACGGTGAGTTTCTTACCAGCCCAAGATATAATGACCCTACCCTTCTTAATACTATCTACAACAGCGAATATGTAATTACTCTTGATAAGTTACCAAAAGACCTTTATGATACTGGAAATATTGTTCCAACACCTACACCATCAATAGGTGTCGCGGGTGATCTGAATTCAGACGACACCTTTGATTCATTAGATTTTGGGCTTTTGAGAGTTTATCTGCTCAAGTTAACTAATACACCTATTGATTTAACTAATGCAGATGTAGATGGCGATGGAGAAGTAAACTCTTTGGATTTTGCATGTATGAGGAAAAAGCTTCTAGGAATGATTAGTAAGTTTCCGATAGAATAGAAGGTCAAATAACTGAGATGTCGCATCAGTGACCGTGACTTCTGATGCGACATCTTTTTAATTTGTCAAAAAAGTTTATACCCATCCATTTATTTTCAACACCAATTTCTGTACTTTATTTCCCATTAGCTTTTCGGAAAGATATTTTTACAAACCTGCTTCTAGGTCACATCTAAATAATATTCAGTAACAATTCCATCTTCTAGGCATAATATAAGCCACATATCATCCATATATGAAACTCCTAAGTAGTAGACAATAGTGTTTTCAGGTTCAAATTTTTTGTTACTAATCTTAAAAGACGTCTTAGTATTTGCATAACTTTCTTCTTCTCCAAGCAAAGAAATAATTTCTCCTTCAGTCATTCCAATTAATTTGTGCCTATTAAGTAAATCATCAACTATTTTTGTCCTGTAGTTTGGTTCCCTAAGCCATTTTTCCACAGTAAATGTATGCTGATATTTAAAGATACCAAGACCAACTAAAGACAATAACAATATCACAAGAAAAATCGATATTATAATAACATTCCATTTCTTAGCCCGCCTTGCATCTTTTTGTAATTGAACTTCATCCATAACTAGCTCTCCTTAAGCAATACTTATTATATATATTCTTTTAGCCACTGCCCGAAGAAATTACTCTTTTTGTGCAATACAGCTATATTCTCTATAAATTATAACATAATATCCACTATTCTCATAAATTGTAACAAAAATAAGTAAAAAAATCTTTTTTAGTATCGCTCTCATGTTATCGGTATAAGAACACCCACAGAGCCAACAAAGGCTGTTAATTCTGTGGGTGAAAATATCTATACAAAATTCTCTCATTAACAAAAACTTTTTATTAAGGTGTTTCAAAAAAATTCATTAGTCAATAAATATAATGCCAACCCTAAAAATCAGTTTTTTGAAACACCCTTTGACCAGTTGTTTTTTGGGAATCACCTAACTCAAATGTCGTGTGCTATCTGAAAAGCTTCTTGTGTAGCATCAATGAACTTTCTTGCTTTGATACAATCTCCAATTTTGTATATCTCATCAACTTCACCTTTTAGTTCATCGTATAATGTGTCATCCGGTTCTAGCCCTACAGATATTACCACTGTATCACAATTAAGTTCTTTCGTATTTCCATTCAAATCTTTAACAATAATTCCTGTATCCGTTACCTCCAATAACTCAAGTCCTCCCTCAGTCTTTATTCCCTTATCTTTGAGTGCCTGAATCAATGAGAATTTGGACATAAAAATAACATCCTGAGCCACTTCAGGAAGCATGTCTATTATGGTAACCTTCTTTCCTTTCTGTGCGAGGTACAATCCTGTTTCACATCCCACAAGTCCACCTCCAACTATAATGACATTTTGCCCTGTGTCCTCGTGGTTTTTTAGCATAGTTGTAGCTATCTTTACCTTTGGTTTATCAANCCCTGGAATTTGAGGTCTCGCAGGGATTGAACCCGTTGCAATGACTACTGCATTCGGCTTGTGCTTTTGGACAAGTTCTTTCGTGCCTTCTGTGTTAAACTTTACTTCTATATTAGAATTCTTGATCTTCCTCACCAAATACTTGCAGTAAGCATTAACTTCCTTCTTATGGTCCATTATAGCTCCTTCTAAAAGGTGTCCTCCAAGTTCGGAAGTCTTTTCAACTAAAGTTACTTTATGACCTTTTTCTTCAGCTAGTTTTGCAAATACCATCCCTGCCATCCCGCCACCTATTACAAGCACATTTTTAGGATGATTGCTTGGAATTATAGGACTTAAATATTCCTTTCCAAGGTATGGGTTTACACTACACGCTGCATATTGACCAAAAAACACTCTATTAATACACTGCATACACCGAACGCAAGGAACAATATCTTCTTTTTTACCAGTACGTGCTTTATTTACCCATTCGGGATCAGCTAATAAAGCTCTAGCAAGCCCTATAAAGTCAAGTTTCTTTTCCTCCATCAATTTATTAGCCAATTCAGGGTCTCCAATATTTCCATCCGAAATCACCTGTATACCTACCTGTTCTCTGACTCTATTGGCATATTCAACTGAAACTCCGTCTTCCATATATTCTGTAGGTATTAACAAATTCATGTTATCATAACTTCCACGTCTCAAATGCAGCGTATCAATACCCATCTCTTTAAGTTTTTTTGCTATTTCTATTGTTTCTTCAAGTTCTCTTCCACCTGGAAATCCATGATCTAAAGCTAATCCAACTATCATTGGAAAATCACTTCCAACGTTTTTTCTCGCACTTTCAATACATTCCACTAAAAATCTCATCCGGTTCTCTAAATTTCCACCATACTCATCTGTTCTCCGATTCCATACCGACGAAAGAAACTGATCTCCAAGATATGCGGTAAAGTGAACGTAAATTATATCAAAGCCTGCTTGTTTTGCTAATCCTGCTGCTCTTCCATAAGCTTCAACAAGCTCCTTTATCTCATCTTTACTTAGTTCACGCGTTTTCACCTCAGGCATTCCTAGAAGTGCGTTCTCTGAAGGTCCCACAGGCCACTTATCCTTTAATGCTGCGTCAGCTAATCTTCCTGTACCCGGAGATAATTCTATTGCTATTTTCGCATCATATCTGTGAGCCATTTCTGTTATTTCATAGAAATACTTAATTTGACTTGCCGAGTCTAAAGTAGCATAACCATAGGTAAGCGGATACGGGTCAACATTTTTTTCCGCTTTAACATGGGTTGTAATGATAAGTCCAACTCCACCTTTCGCTCGTGCTTTATAATATTCATAATATCTTTCCCCAAGTACTGATGGATCTCCTATTGAAAACTGCGTATTCATCGGCGATAACACTAACCTATTTTTCAATTTTAACTTACCAATATACGCAGGCTCAAAAAGTTTATCATAAGACATAAAAACACCTCCATAAACCATATAATAACCATAGTTTATGCTAATTATTAAAGATACTTCAAAACCTACAAGCAAGCAAAAAGAAAAAAATTACCAATACTTTTTGCTGAGTAATATGATGAAAAAATATTTTGATACTTGTGTTAGTATAGATGGATGTTGGTGTCGGGAAAGTAAAATATGAAAGGCTTGAAGCACTTACTTTTAAAAGTGTATACTAAACTTAATACTTACTGAATAAAAATTTAATGCTTTAATCCCTACGAAAAGGAGGAGGCTAGGATAATGAAAAATGTTGTTATAACAGGAAGTACTCTTGGAGATAAACCCGAAACAGTTGCTAAATTTCTTGTTCCGCGAATACTTAGTAATACAAAACAGGATGCACATATAGTGTGGCTTACAACTCTCAAGTCGATGAAGAGATTTATAATGTCTCCTTTTAGTAAAAGGGAGCTTTTAAAGTAATCCATATATGCAAAAATACAGTTTACCATTATTACTGTTTTAAGATGCCAAAAATGCCATACGTAGCATTCTTGCTTCAAATTATCAAGCTTTCTCCAACAGCTTCCGCCTCTTTTGAACAAAATGAAAGAGGCAAAAGCGAAGGAGTTTGATGCTCCATGTCTTTCTTCTAGTGCTCAAGTCAAGTAATTAAGTCATGATACTAAAACATATTCATACCCCGCAAAGACAGCTTCAATTCTGTTTTGAGTATTGTTTTATATGCTTTCATTTTCCTTTGCCTATTTTTCTGTTTTTAATATTATCAAATATTTTATATAATAACAATTTAGTAATTATATATGTTGTGAAATAGACTTTACATAAGCGAATGCAGATAAAGCTCCTGTATTTGCACCCTCTTAGTCCGTTGATTCAAAAAAACACAACGCACATCTCCTTTGCATAAATCATATGATAATATTATTAGTTTCTGAAAGGAATGAGCACTATGTATAACGCACCTAATATGTACAACTTACCCTGTAATGCTAACTCCCCTATGCCTAACGCATATAATATGTACCAGTGCCCGTACTTAGCCAACTCTTCAATGTATAACCAGGATCTATGGAACCAGTTTCCTAACCAATATCTTCCCTATATGGAAAACGTTAAGCCCAATGCCCGAATTGTATTAAGGGATTATGGTCCTAGACCTTTTGCAGTTGACATTGAGGAAGCTAGCAAGCAAAACAATAACTTCCGTCTTGCATTATGGACAGGAAAGCATTTACAGGTTACCTTGATGAGTATCAATATTGGAGAAGACATAGGTTTGGAAATTCACCCCCAACTTGACCAATTCATACGTATCGAAGAGGGGCGAGGCCTTGTAAAAATGGGTGATAGTAGAGACAACTTGAATTTTCAAGCCTATGTTCGTGATGATTTTGCCTTCATCATACCTGCTGGCAAATGGCACAATCTAATTAATACAGGCAATAGACCACTAAAATTGTACTCTATCTATGCACCGCCTCAACATCCATATGGTACGGTTCATAAAACCAAAGCCGAGGCCGAGGCAGCTGAACAATAGCATTATCACTAACGTCACAAGATACTTAAAAAGCTTTAGAAGCTGTTCACAGACATCTTCTAAAGCTTTTTATCATTCAATCTATATCCGTCCAATATATATCGTAAAAATGGCATGTTGCTATTGCTTTTTATTAATTTCACATTGAGCTTCTGTATTAATCATCATACTTTATGGCTTTTTTGTGCAAATCTCTTCCTGCTAATCCTTCCAATAATTCACAGGTATCAGTAGTTCTTTAGCACGTTCGACATCAAATTTACCCTGTCTTTTAATTTCAATACAATATGCTAGACAGGAAAGGGTGTGGTCACTGGGTATACCATTTACAAAAACATCAAGGTAAGGTTTATAAGTGTTCATGATTTCTTTAGCACCTGACTATATATTTCTTTCTTTTTTTGTACTACCACAAGTTCACCCTGTTCTATCATCTTTATAATTCTCTTAGCATACCACCAATCACTTATTCCAAGGGGGTGTCTTCCTAAAATATTCCCAATTAAACTTCCCATCATAAACTCACCCTCTAGGAGCTCTTTTCTAATAACATGGTCATAAAAATCTTCAGGAACGCCGATTACTTTACCATTAACAACCGCCCGTAAGCTACTTCTTTCTTTCCTTAATTCATCCCAATTAGTTGCGAACGAACGTATTTCACAGAAAGACAACTCTTTTTCTAGGTGAAGGAATTTATAAAACTTTCCGGCAGGTATTTCTCCCCAGGATGAATAAAACTCCATTGCATCATCTTCTTGTTGCATAAACTGTGGTAACTTTATAGCAAACACTTTGCAATTATACTTTCTCAAAAGGTTACAGGCATAATAAAATCCACATATAGAATATGGAGCATCGCTGTACCATAAGCGAAGGGTCTCCCCTTTAGCTGCATAATGTTTTAATCTCTCTATTTCCTTTAGATATCTTTCCCATATATGATTGAACTCAGAAATGTCCATGTTATCCATTCCATGTATAGTATACATATCATAAATAAGTTTTTTTCTATACTCATTCTCAACTGTAACAGTAATATCCCCGATATCCAGCATTAAAGGAAGACAAACCACTTCCGAGGAATTTCCACCAACTGCCTTTCCATCAAACATTTTGTCAAACTCCTCTTTGCTTGGTCTTCCCCCAATAAAAGCCATTGTTCCATTATGAAAATCTGGCTTTTTATAGGCCTTTGCCATTTTCATGGCTCCGCCTTCGCTTTCCCCAAACATTACTTCTATCATAATAGTTCTCCTTAAAAAAAGCTCTAATATTTCTCTTGTTTAATAAGCTCTATTAGTTTTATCAACAACATATTAACAGCCTAATTCACAATTTTGTTCACATGAGTCTATCTACAACAAAAATCCTTAAACCCTTATATCAAGCCAGTCCCAAATCTCAGAGCTTAGATTATTAATTCTATTCACAATATATTCTCAGCTCTTATTCACAATCTTATCCACAGCCATCTTTATTCTCTCAAGCCACACAAGATATGTTGCCTCTGGTGATATCACTTTTATCTAGGCAATATTATTTATAAAATAACATCACTCATCGGACTCAGGCTTTATCTGAAAAAATTCTTCATTCATGCTGCCAGTTCTATATCCCTTAAGGTCAAGGGTCACATGAACAAACCCAAGTTCTTTAAGCTTTGTATAAACATCATTTCTCATTTGCTTATCTAAAAATCTGTCAAAATCTATCTCCTCTACTTCAATCCTTGCAACACTGCCATGATGTCTCACGCGAATCTGCCTAAATCCCAAATCGATAAGAAACTGCTCTGCCTTATCAACCATATGCAACTTTTGAGCAGTAATTTTTTCTCCATAGGGAAATCTAGAGGACAAACAAGCAAAGGAGGGTTTATTCCATGTTTTAAGCCCAAGCTCCTTTGATAAAAGCCTTATATCATTTTTTGAAAGCCCTGCGTCTTTTAATGGGCTTGCTATTCCCAACTCAGATATTGCCTGCATTCCGGGTCTATAATCTCCAAGATCATCTTTATTCGAACCTTCGGCAATAGATTTGTAACCTTCATCCTTTGCAATCTGCCTTATTTTATTAAACATCTCATGCTTACATAAATAACATCTATTAAGTGGATTATCGGAAAACCCTTCCACCTCTAGCTCCTCTGATACAATAATCCTATGAGGAATTCCGTAATCTGTCACAAACTCTACCGCTTCATTGAACTCCCTTTCAGGATATGTGGAAGATTTCGCAGTTACTGCGAGCACATTTTCACCTAATACTTCATGTGCCACCTTCAGTAGGAATGAAGAATCCACTCCTCCTGAAAAAGCAATAACTACTTTCTCCATTCTTAGAATTTCGCTTTTAAGCCTTTCAAGCTTCGTTTCCAAACACATTAATTATGCCTCCACCGATTTGTATTTCTTATTTAATAAACTCTAATAATTTTATCAACAATTTATTCACAGCCCCAATTCACAATTTTGTTCACACGAATCTTACTGCAAAAGAAATCCCCAAGCCCTTATTCTAAGCCATATCCACATGGTAGCTCTTAGATTTCCAATTCTATTCACAATATATTCTCAGCCCTTATTCACAACCTTATCCACAGCCATCTTTATTCTCTCAAGCCCTTCTAATAAAATATTTCTAGGGCAAGCAAAATTAAGCCTCTGGAAGCCAGAACCTTCCTCACCAAAGATTGCCCCATCATTTAATCCCACACCAGCCTCATTGACAAAAAACTCCTTCAACTTCTCTGCCGGCACAGGCAGATTAGTGCAATCAAGCCATGCAAGATATGTTGCCTCTGGTCGTATCACTATTATCTGAGGAATGTTATTCTTAAAATATTCCTCTAGTATATTTAAGTTATTTTCAAGATACTCCAGTAATTCATCCAGCCACTTTTCACAACTTGTGTAAGCAGCTTCAGCAGCTGTAAGCCCAAATATATTAAGCATATTTGCTCCATTTTTATTTAATGTATTTATGAATCTACTTTTAAGCTCTAAATCAGGAATTAAAGCAGTAGACACTGATAATCCGGCAATGTTGAAGGTTTTTGTAGGAGAAATTAAAGTAATACATTTTTTATAGCCATCTTTCGACAGAGAACTCAAAGGTATATGCTTATGTCCTTTAAACACTATATCTGAGTGTATTTCGTCGGAAATAAGTATAACATCATATTTTTTACATAGTCGTAAGACCTCTTCTAACTCATGAGTATTCCAAACTCTCCCTATTGGGTTATGTGGGCTACAAAAGATCATTACCCTGACATTGTCAGCAAGCTTTTTTTCAAGATCCTCAAAATCCATTTCATAGTATCCATTATTATCTTTAAGTGGATTGACTACTAGTTCCCTTCCATTGTCCCTGATACTTGAATAAAAAGGATAGTATATGGGGGGTTGTATCAAAACCTTGTCTCCAGGATTTGTGTACGCAAGTATTGCTGTATTTACCGAAGTGACAACACCTGGGCTATATACAATCCATTTATTATCTATCTGCCAGTTATGTCTATTTTTCATCCAAGCGGCTATTGCGGCTGAAAGCTTTTCCGATGCTTCAGTGTAACCAAACACCCCATGCTTTGCTCTATGTATTATTGCCTCAGTAATAGTAGCAGGCGACTTAAAATCCATATCGGCAACCCACATTGGTAGAATATCTTCTCTACCGAATCTTTGCTTGCGGTAGTCCCATTTAAGGCTGTCTGTATTTTTTCTATCTATTAACTCATCAAATATATTATCCATAGAACCCCCTCCTTTTCCAATGCCTGTAAAATGTCATCAATTGCACCTCAGCCTCTTCGATACCATCAATAATCAGGCTCAAATTTGTAACCTTAATCCTTTGCAACCCGGTGTATCCCGACTATTCAAATATGTTTTATATTATAATGCTAATGGATATGCTTGTCAATTAGTGCTTGGTTATCAATATATCTTAGGACAACTGAATTTTTTGCTTCTTCTATCAACTCTTCCAGTGTCTGTACAAGGGGTGGTATGTTGTAATCACCATAAATCTCAGCTTCGCTTTGATAAGAAAGCTTTTGTAGAGTAAGTATCTGCTTAAAATCTTGTATATTAGCCTCACTTTAAAAACATCTTTAATACTTTCATTTTTCTTTTATCGTCATAAGGAGGATACCGAAGTGGAATATCTAGACGTTTAGCCCTCTTTACAACTCCTTTAGTATGGGTGAATATTTCAAAGCTTCGTTTTCCGTGATAATTGCCCATACCACTGTTCCCAACCCCGCCAAATGGAATATTGTTGTTTGCTACATGCATTATTGTGTCATTAATACAACCTCCGCCATAGGAAAGTCGCGTGGTGACTATGTTTTCCATTTCTTTACTTTGTGTAAACAAGTATAGGGCTAAAGGTTTTTCACGCTGAGCCATAAACTGCAGCATTTTCTCCCTGTTATCATAGGTCAATATTGGAAGAATTGGTCCGAACAATTCTTCCTGCATAACAGGACAATCCCATGTAACATTGTCAATAAGGGTTATTTCAATTCTTCGATTTTCAGGATCATTTCCACCACCAAAAACCACCTCACCGGTTTCAATTAGCTTGGTAAGACGCTCAAAATGTTGCTGATTTACGATAGAGGGCATATCCTTATTGTTTAAAGTATCTTCACCCAAAAGAAGGGGAATAATTTTTTTCATTTCCTTAATAAGTTCTTCTTTTACGCTACTATGTACCAATACATAGTCCGGAGCAACGCAGGTTTGACCAGCATTGATGCTCTTGCCCCAAATAATGCGTTTTGCTGTCACGGCAAGATCTGCTGTTTCATCCACAATACAAGGGCTTTTCCCTCCTAGCTCCAACACTACTGGTGTCAAATTCTTTGAGGCACGCTCCATAACTTGTCGCCCCACATTTACACTACCTGTAAAGAAAATTAAATCAAACTTTTCATCGGGTAATTCTCGACTACCCTCTTCATTTCCTTCTACCACAGCAATATATTCCTCTGAAAAAACAGAGGATAGCATTTCTTTAATAACAGCTGAAGTTGCTGCTGCACTCGCAGATGTTTTGAGCACAACACAATTTCCACCTGCTATTGCACCAATAAGTGGCATAATAGCAAGGTGGAAAGGATAGTTCCATGGAGCAACAATTAAAACAACTCCGTAGGGATCATTATAAATACGGCTTGTTGAAGGAAAATGTGTTAGAGGAGTAGCAGGGCGTTTTGTCTTGGCATAACGGGGTAATTTTCGAATCATATGGCTGAGCTCATGAAGAGTAACGCCAATCTCTGTTTCATAGGCTTCAAATTGACCTTTGTGCAAATCCTCATAGAGTGCCTTTGTTATCTTATCTTCATAGCTCAAAATAGCTCGCTTAAGTTTTTTCAAACTATTAACCCGCTCGCTAATTGGCAAAGTCTTACCGCCGTAAAAGTATTCCCGCTGTCTAGATATCAGCTCTTTGTTTCTCATAGCCATTCTCCTTAACTTAATTATATTTTCATCCAAAATAATAGTATTCCTAACTCATAAGGATATGAGAATATTATAAACTGAAAATGAACTAACTGAAACAACGTCTGATTTAAGACAGAATACATTTATGCGTTGTCCTACACTAGTAGAATGAAATAGAACCCCCCTAGCTTCTATAAAATGGAACCTATGTCAAGGACAATTTACTACTATGTCGGATTTTACTTTAACGCAATATAAATATTAATATCTGCATTATCCCAGTCACTATTAAGATATTCCTCAAAATCACCGGTAAAGCTTCTGTCTAAGTCCATTTCCCAAATTTTACCCCAAGCCTCGGCAACTGCTTTTTCCACATGTCCATGTATAGAAAACTTTGCATATTTACCAGCAGGAATAATTTTTACAGCCAGTTCACTATTCTCAGCTTTTGAAACCTCATTGCCTACAGTAACGCAGTATTGGTCATTTGAGTAGTCAGAATAAAGCCCAATGGCATACTCATTAATCTTATTTTTGATTGTACCACTTATTCCACCTTGATATAACTTTTGCCATAACCCACCGATAACTTCATTCATTTTAGGATCAGAATTGCTAGTGATTGCACTAACCCCTACAACTATTTTTTGCTCTAGCTTTACGATTTCATAATTCATTTTAAATAACCTCCATATGTATGATAAGGCTATTATATTTTGACTAATATGACAACTATGTGTCATATTAAAGATAATTTTTCAACATATTCTGTAATTCGGATTTCACACTATTTCTTATGTTCTCTGGTCCTAAAACCTCACATTGGCTACCAAAAGTCGCGATATAGTAAAATATCCACTCACCCTTTGGATAGTTAATTTCCGCAATAAAACTCCCGTCCTCTTGTTGCTCATAGCTATCAAATTCATCATATACCCTGTAAGCAACCTTTGCAGACAGCTTTAATTTTAGTTTAACATACTCTCCCTGAAATACATTCTGGTCAGAAAAAATTTGATTTGGGGATTTACGCTGAAATTCTTGTTCTAATACACAAAGCTCCCTAATTCGCGTTAGCTTAAAGAAACGGTAATCACATCGTGACTTACAATATCCATATAAATACCATGCACTACCTTTAAAACAAAGCTTTAAAGGCTCTACTTCACGTAAAGTCCGCTGTCCTTTTGCACTAGCATAAGAAAAAGAAATGACCTTCTTATCTAATATTGCGGACTTTATTGTATTGAATATTTCAATTTCGTTCTGTGTGTTAGCCCAAGAAGAAAAATCCACTTCAATCCAATCCGCATTTGATTCACCAAACAAGCTACTGAGTTTTTTTAGTGCACTATCTGTTTTGCTGAGATTAACAGCATTTACAGCCTTTAATGAGGAGAGTATATCCTCTTTTTCTTTATCGGTTATAACGGCTTTATTTAGCACAAAATTGGGTAGAAGTGATATGCCACCGCCTTTGCCTTTGTTCGTATAAACAGGAATGCCTGCAGAAGAAAGAGTTTCAATATCACGATAAATAGTTCTTGTTGAAACTTCAAATCGCTCTGCAAGCTCTTTAGAAGTCACTGTTTTTTTATCCAGCAGGATATATACTATTTCAAACAATCGGTTAATTTGCATTTTTATCACCCTATTTTAGTATACAGGTATAATATGACATGGTAAAGTCATATTATCTTTATCTCAATAAGATTCCTTACCAGTTGCCCCTAATATTCCTTAGGACCGCTCACTCAAGAATTCTGTCAGCTCATTAATCGGCTACCTTTGCCTTTCACGCTCAGCATTCTCTACATACCACAAGGACTCTGCCCGATGTATTGGATTCGCAATCTTCCTTGCGAACACTGACCATAAAGGCTTTGGTAAATAATGCCCCATTCCTTCAAATGTTAAAAACTCAGCACCTAGAATAGCATCAGCAGTGGTACGTCCTCCACTTATATCAATCATTTTATCGATATCACCATGGATAACTAGAGTTGGCACCTCAACAGAACGAAGTTTTTCAATACTCTCCTATTCCTCTTCGTATACTGCCTTGCCACAATAAACATTAAATCGTGTTTGTAAATATGGACAAATGCAATTCTTCCTATACAAGAATAATTTTGTATTCTCGCATCCAAATATCAACCTGTATTAAATAAGCAAAGAGCTGTGCACCTGTCATCAATTGACCGAACCATGGTACACCGAAAGCTGCACCATTACTATCGATGATTTCTTGAACCCTATTTTTATCAATTAATTTAAGTAAGGGTGATGAGGGGTCGTTGAGTATATTTTGCAGCCATCCTTTTACTGCTTTCAAGTATGAAGGATTATGAGTTTTGGGATAGGGGCTTTTTTTGCGATATAGCACCTCCTCTGGTAATATACCTTTAAAGGCACGGCGTAATAATCCCTTTTCTCTTTTATCTAAATATTTAATATCCCAAGGTATATTCCAAAGATATTCAACAATACGGTGATCGCAAAATGGAACACGGACTTCTAAACCTGTTGCCATAGACATTCTGTCTTTGCGGTCTAAAAGCGTTGCCATAAACCATACTATGTTTAAGTACATCATTTCACGTCTGCGTTTTTCAGGATAAATTTCTCCGTCTAATTGCGGTATTTCTGCTAAGGTATCAAAGTATCTCTGGCTTACATAATTTTCGCCGTCAATATTTTGCAATAAACCTGGAGCTAGTATACCTAATCTTTCCTTTATAGACCTTGCCCATGGAAATGTATTGCTATTTAACATTTCGGGATTATAAAACCATGGATATCCACCAAAAATTTCATCGGCACATTCACCGGATAGAGCAACAACAGCATGCTTTTTAACTTCTTGACAAAATAGCAATAAGGAGGATTCTATATCGGCCATACCCGGTAGATCTTTAGCTTTGACTGCGTCGGTCAAAGCACTGACAACGCTTGGAGTATCGAATTTAATATAATGATGGCAGGANCCTATTTCATCCGACACTCTTTTTACCCATGGGGCGTCTGAATTTGGTTGAAATAGGCTTGGTTTAAAATATATATCATTGTCTATATAATCCACAGAAAAGGTATGAAGTTGCTTATTACCATTATCTTTAAAGCTTTTGGCAGTCACAGCAGAAATTATACTGGAATCTAAACCTCCTGAAAGAAAAGTACATAGTGGCACATCGGCTATGAGTTGTCGGTTAATTGCATCGAGTACCAAATTACGCACTTTCTCAACGGTATCGCTAATACTGTCGGTATGTGGATTGCTTTCTAGTTTCCAATACCTTTTCTCCTGTAAACCGCTTTGGTCAAATATTAAAAAATGAGCGGGCTTTACCTCTCTGACATTTTTGAAAACTCCATGTCCCGGTGTCCTTGCAGGTCCAAGCATAAATATCTCAGCAAGTCCGTCCGAACCCACTTCACTTTTGATTAAAGGATTTGCCAACAGGGCTTTTATTTCGGAAGCAAACAAAAGTGAATTTCCTAATAAGCTATAGAATAATGGCTTTACGCCAAACCTGTCACGGGCAATAAACAGGCTCTGATCTTTTTCGGACCATATTCCAAAAGCATAGATACCGTTAAGATATTCAACACAATTATGTCCCCATTCGATAAATGATACGAGTAGCACTTCGGTATCAGAATTGCTTTTGAAAATATGTCCTCTAGCTTCAAGCTCTTTTCTTAAATCGAGTGTGTTATAAAGTTCACCATTATATGTTATAATGTATTCTTTTTCGCCGTATTTGCGGGTCATAGGCTGGCTGCCACCATCTGGATCTACAACTATAAGACGCCTATGAGCAAAAATTGCATGTTCTGAAATCCATGTTCCCGAGGAATCAGGACCGCGGTTCGCAAGAGTACTAATCATTGTGTTCATAATTTCTCTATTCTTGTGTAAGGTTTCTTTATGGTTTATCCATCCGGCTATTCCACACATTTTTCATCATCTCCATATCAAAAATTAAAGGCACCTCAAAATAGAGGCGCCTCTGCCAAAAAAATTCTTTTTGTAAAGTATATATTATTATATGAATAAAAGGGCTTTTTGTTGCTAAGAGGGTGGTCAAATCTCAATTCTTGAGTGATATTATAAAGCAACGGCTCCTCCATCAATCGAAATAACCGCACCGTGAATATAGGAAGATTCATCACTTAGCAAGAAGGAAACTACATTTGCCACTTCATGAGGTTGTCCTAATCTGCCCATTGGAACTGCTTCAGCCATTTTTTCAATTGCTTCTTTAGGATATGCTTTTACCATCGGAGTTTCATTAGTGCCTGGAGCAATCGCATTAATTCTGATATTTTCCCGGCCATACTCTCCGGCAATGGCTTTTGTTAACCCAATAACAGCATGTTTTGTCGCTGAATATGCTCCTAAAGTTGGTATTCCTACCAAGCCACCTAGTGATGCCGTATTAACAATTACTCCACCTCCAGTTTTAAGCATTTCGCTAACTACAAACTTTAACCCATAGAATACACCCTTAAGGTTTATGTCAACAATAGTATTGAATTCTTCTACAGAGCATTCTATAGTGCGAACTCCAGATCCAGAAATTCCTGCATTGTTAAAAAACAAATCGATTTTTCCAAAGGTAGCTACTGTTTGATCGACATATTTTTTTACATCCTCAACCTTACTAACATCTGCTTGAATGAAAATTGCATCACAGCCTAGATCTTTACAAAGTCGAACCGTCTCTTCCCCATTTTCTTTGGATAGATCTACTATAGAAATATTCGTTCCTTTCTTAGCCAATTGTAATGCCACTTCTCTTCCAAATCCGCTGCCTCCTCCTGTAATAATCGCTGTTTTCGTTTGCATATAAAACACTCCTTCGTATATTATTCTAGATAGAGATAATATACCCATAAAACCTTATTAGTAATAAGAAATTTGTAATTTTTTGCTTTTTAGCGTATATGATTTATTTGAAAAGATATCTATAAAATAGAGCTTATGTCGCTTTCCGCACTTTCTCATCCTACTATTTCTTAACCCTTGGCATCAATACCACACACTCAATGTGGAACGATAGGCTCACCTTGATGTCTGGTATGTTTTTTACCTTTTGACTGTTCGAGGGAATAGGTCAATAGTGGATTTTATGGGGGTGTTCTGTTCGCGGGAACAGTTCAACGGTTTTTATCTGTTCGTGGGAACAAGTCAATATAAGTGTTCAAGTCTTGCACATCATTTATTTTAGCGGTTCCTTATAAATGCTACCCACCGTTCATAAACTTCAGTCAGTGGCTTGTCAAGGAATGACAATGCTTTTACCTTTATCTCATCAGGCACACCATAGGCGGCTTCCGCAATACTTCCTGTTATTACAGCAAGCGTGTCGCTATCGCCTCCGAGGGAGATTGCGTTTCGGATAGCGTCCTCAAGGTCGGTACTTTCAAGAAATGCAATAATAGCCTGTGGCACAGTATCCTGGCAGCTCTCACTGAAATGGTAAGTCGGACGGATTTCATCAAGGGTGCCAGTCAGGTCATAACCAAATAAAAGGGGGACGTCCTCACGGATATGTTTTTTTGCGGCCTCCAATCCATAACCATAAGCCATCATTATACAGTAAACCGTCGCTTCCGCGCCCTTTATGCCTTCAGGATGGTTATGGGTGACACCTGCTGAAATATTCGCCAGTTGCCTTGCATGAACAATACTGTTTTCAGGTCGATCACCAGGGTACAGGCTTTTGAATGCATATTCCGCACAAGGTGAAACCCTCATCGCCGAGCCATTACCCCAAGAGCTGTAAGGCTTACGGTCATCTGAGTGTATCCAACTGCCAAACCTGCCGCCATATCCTGCATCGGGATATAGTCGGCCCCACTTTTTATATGCGTCAATAAAATTGTCGACTTCGCCACCGTTCATTATAGCGTCTGCTGTGGCTATGGTCATCACTGTATCATCTGTGAAAAAGCAGTCGTCGCGGAACA
>JGI24711J26586_10000989_pt1 | contig 22200 bp, 20 predicted proteins | sample BioPla3DNA1_FD_26586 | JGI IMG/M metagenome (IMG submission 26586)
TGGACTCAGTGGATTTTCCTCCAATTCTTCAAACATGGGCTTGCCTATAAAAAATCCATGCCTGTAAACTGGTGCACATCGTGTAAGATAGTTCTTGCCAATGAAGAGGTTGTCGACGGTCGCTGCGAGCGCTGCGAGGGCAATGTAATAAGGAAAGAAAAGAGCCAGTGGATGCTTGCAATAACCAAATATGCCCAGCGCCTGATTGATGATCTTGAAGGTCTCGACTATCCGGAACGAGTCAAAACTCAGCAGATAAACTGGATTGGCAGATCAGAGGGCGCCGAGATTTTTTTCGATACAACTGTGGGCGAAGCAATAGATGTCTACACCACAAGGCCCGACACCATATTCGGCGCAACCTACATGGTTCTAAGCCCAGAGCATGATTTTTTGAATAGGCAGAAAGATAAAATAAAGAACTTTGACGAGATAGAAAAATATTGCATCGAGGCGGGCAGAAAGTCCGACTTTGAACGCACCGAGCTTCAAAAAGAGAAAGACGGTGTTTGCATAGAGGGAATAAAAGCCATAAATCCGCTTTCAAAAGAGGAGATTCCGATTTTCGTCTCGGACTATGTGCTTATGGGCTACGGTACGGGCGCTATAATGGCTGTCCCTGCGCACGATCAGAGAGACTGGGATTTTGCGAAAAAATTCTCTCTGCCGATGCTTGAAGTCTGCGAGGGCGGAGACATCGAAAAAGAGGCTTTCACTGAGATTGGTGATGAAGCGACAGTTATAAATTCGGGCTTCATAAGCGGACTGAAGGTTAAAGATGCTATCGATAAGATGATAGAGCACCTTGAAAAAGAGGGGCAAGGCAAGAGAGTTGTCAACTACAAACTGCGCGACTGGATTTTCTCGAGACAGCGCTATTGGGGTGAGCCTATACCTCTTGTGCTCTGCCCGAAATGTGGCTGGGTTCCGATGCCCGAGGAAGAGCTTCCTCTCCTGCTTCCCGAGGTGGAGAGCTATGAGCCCACAGACACGGGTGAAAGCCCTCTGGCCAAGATTGAGAGCTGGGTTAAGTGCAAATGTCCCAGCTGCGGCGGAGACGCCGAGCGTGAGACGGATACGATGCCCAACTGGGCGGGATCATCCTGGTACTATCTCAGGTATATGGACCCGCACTGCGATACACTTCCGGTGTCAAAAGAGGCCATAGACTACTGGGATTGTGTCGACTGGTATAACGGCGGTATGGAACATACAACTCTGCACCTTTTATACAGCCGTTTCTGGCATAAGTTCCTCTATGATATAGGACTTGTAAATACAAAAGAGCCATATAAAAAGCGTACAAGCCACGGCATGCTCTTAGGTTCCGACAATGAAAAAATGTCGAAGTCAAGAGGAAATGTTGTGAATCCCGACAATATCATTGAAGCTTATGGTGCGGATACTCTGAGAGTTTACATGATGTTCATAGGGGACTTTGAGAAGACAGCGCCTTGGTCGGACGATGCGGTAAAGGGCAGCAGGCGCTTTTTAGACAGGGTGTTCAGGCTTCTTTCAGAAAAACTCTCCGAAGATGAGGAAAGCTATTCCGAAAAGAACGAGAGAGAAATTCACAAGACCATCAAAAAAGTTGAAGAAGATATAGAGAACATGAAGTTCAATACCGCCATCGCTGCGCTCATGTCTCTTGTAAACACCTTCTATGAGAACGGAATTAACAGAGCTGAGGCCAAGACTTTTCTTTCGCTTCTTTCNCCGTTTGCGCCTCACATAGCAGAGGAACTCTGGGAGGTACAGGGATTTGAAGGCTATGCCGATGGGGATGAGTGGCCTAAATATGACGAGAGCAAGACAGTCGATGATATTAAAGAAATTGCCGTTCAGGTAAACGGCAAACTGAGAACTACTTTCAACATCAGCACCTCTGCTGCAGATGAGGAATATATAAACGGGGCTCTGGCGCTGCCTAAAATTGAGAAGTATCTTGATGGCCATAAACTTGTTAAGACTATAGTTGTAAAGAACAGGCTTGTGAATCTGATAATCAAATAAGATGTATGAAACTGCAGGGGAGTGTTGGGAGATTTATGCCGGATTTATTGTGCTGAAAGCAAGTGTTTCCTTGACAGTTAGCGAAATTACATTTATAATTTTTCAGTAAGGCTGTATTTCAGCCCAAGAAGGAGTCCAATTTATAAGACTCGGTTTTAATAAATCCCGAAGCGTGTAATGCGTTGTTTGGAGGGAGGGAACAGATTTGCCGGAAGTATATGTAAGAGATAATGAATCCTTAGATAATGCGCTTAAACGNTTTAAGAAAAANTGCGCAAAAGAGGGTGTCATGTCTGATATGCGCAAGAGAGAATATTATCAGAGCCCCAGTGTGAAGCGCCGCAAGAAATCAGAGGCCGCTCGCAAGAACAGGAAGAGGCGCAGCTTCTAAGCTTATCTTAAGCAATAATTTAAATAAAACACTCTGTTTCGGCAGAGTGTTTTTCTATAAAATATCTCTAAATTAAATTTATATACGGGGGATTAAAAAACAAGATACTTAAAAAATGGTTAACTTATGCGGTGAGATTGTATATAATAAGATGAACACAGTTCGAGGTGATTGCATTTTGACTAATAATTGGCGCAAACTATGCTCGGCATATGAGCTTGACCTTACAAAGACATTTGAATGTGGGCAATGCTTCAGATGGGATGCCGATGACAAAGGTATATACAGCGGCGTAGTCGCCGGACACTTTGCGAAAATAAAGGAAGAAGATAATAATATCTTTATAAAGAGCACGAATGAAGACCATGATTTTTGGAACAACTACTTTGATCTGTATTCCGATTATGAGATAGCTCATAAAAGAATGCAGCAAGATGAGTATTTAAGAGAGAGTGTGGATTTCGGACGTGGAATAAGAATACTAAGGCAGGAAGGCTGGGAGACGCTTTGCTCTTTTATAATTTCACAGTGCAACAACATACCGAGAATTAAGAAGATAATAAAAAACCTATGTGAGTTCTTCGGAGAGAAAAAACAGTTTGAAGAAGAAGTTTACTATACTTTTCCAAGCGCCGAAACCGTTTTGGAGCTGGGACTTAAAGAACTTGATAAAATTAAAGCCGGCTACAGAGCGGCCTATCTTATGAGCGCGGCAGCAGCCGTAAACAGCGGCAGTTTGAACATAGAGCTGCTAAGTAAACTCAGCTATCTCGATGCTAAAAAGGAGCTTTTAAAAATAAGCGGGGTAGGGGAGAAGGTGGCAAACTGTGTTTTGCTTTTCGGTCTTAATAAGACAGAAGCTTTTCCGGAAGATGTTTGGATAAAAAAAGCTCTAAAAGAGAAACTTTCTCCCGATTTTAATCCTCAAAGTTTGGGCGAGTATGCGGGGCTGGCTCAGCAGTATATATTTTTCAGGATAAGAGAAGAAAACCGCCTCAAAAGTTGACTATGACCTAAATCGTGATAAAATATTTTAAATAATATAAGGGGTGTGTTGAAATTGGCTGCGAGAATAGACAACAAGAGATTTGTAGGGGAAGCTCTCACATTTGATGATGTGCTCTTAGTTCCGGCAGAGAGTTCGATACTTCCGCACATGGTGGATCTTTCCACACGGCTTACAAAAAAAATTAAGCTCAATACGCCGATAATGAGTGCGGCAATGGATACGGTTACCGAGTGCAGAATGGCTATNGCTATGGCTCGTGAGGGCGGAATAGGTGTCGTTCATAAGAATATGCCTATAGATATGCAGGCTGAGCAGGTTGATCTTGTAAAGAGATCCGAAAGCGGAGTTATAACAAATCCCTTTTTCCTGGGCCCCGACAATATACTTGCCGATGCCGATTTTTTAATGGCAAAATACAGGATTTCAGGTGTACCTATAGTAAATGAAGATGGTGTGCTCATAGGTATAATTACAAATCGGGACATGAAATTCGAAGACGATCTTTCACAGAAAATAAGGGATATAATGACCTCCGAGGGTCTGATTACAGGCAAGGTCGGCACAACCTTGGAAGCTGCAAAGGAAATCCTTAGACGCCACAAGATAGAGAAACTGCCGATAGTAGATGATGACTTCCGTCTCAAAGGACTTATCACAATAAAAGATATTGAAAAAATTATGAAGTACCCCAATTCAGCTAAGGATGAAAAGGGAAGATTGCTTTGTGCTGCAGCTGTCGGAGTTACCGATGACTTGCTTGATAGGGCAGGAGCCTTGGTCCAGGCGGGTGTTGACGCTTTGGTTTTAGACAGCGCTCACGGTCACTCTGCCAATATCATGAGAAATATTGGCGTATTAAAAAATGCTTTTCCGGATATAGGCATAATTGCGGGAAACGTGGCAACAGCCGAGGGCACAACAGCCCTGATAAAGGCCGGAGCAGATTGCGTCAAAGTAGGCATAGGGCCCGGTTCTATATGCACTACCAGAGTGGTTGCCGGCATAGGTGTCCCGCAATTCACAGCTATATTGGATTCAGCAGAGGCGGCGGACAAATATGACATACCCATAATTGCAGACGGCGGAATAAAGTTCTCGGGCGACATAGTTAAGGCGCTGGCGGCCGGCGCCAGTGTAGTTATGATGGGTTCAATGCTTGCAGGCTGTGAGGAGAGCCCCGGCGAGTCTGAGATTTTTAAAGGAAGACAATTTAAGGTATACAGAGGCATGGGCAGTCTTGGCGCCATGCAGCAGGGGTCAAAGGACAGGTATTTTCAAACGGGAAGCAAGAAGCTTGTGCCTGAGGGCGTTGAGGGCAGAGTGCCTTACAAGGGGTCGGTCAGCGATACAGTTTTTCAAATGATGGGCGGCCTCAGATCCGGAATGGGCTACTGCGGCACTNCGAATCTCGAANCTCTTCGAAAGAATACAAAGTATGTGAAAATAACAGGGGCTGGTCTTAAGGAGAGTCACCCGCACGATATCTATGTGACAAAGGAGGCTCCCAACTACTCCCTTGGCGATACGGAGTGATAAAATTGAATGAAAAAATAGCAAAACTTAAGGAAATGATTTCAAAAAGTGAGAATATTGTTTTCTTTGGAGGCGCGGGCGTTTCGACTGAAAGCGGNATCCCGGATTTCAGAAGTGAGGATGGCATATATAATCAGGAATGGACTTATCCACCGGAAACAATAATGACCTATAGTTTTTTCCGTTCCAATCCCGAAGAATTTTATCGATTTTCCCACGAGAGAGGGATTAATTTCAATGTAGAGCCCAACAGAACTCACATAAGGCTTGCCGAGCTTGAGCAAGAAGGTAAACTGAAAGCCGTGATTACACAAAATGTTGATGGCTTGCATCAGAAGGCTGGAAGTAAAAATGTTTTGGAGCTCCACGGCAGCTTACACAGAGCCTATTGNACAAGCTGCCATAAAGAACATCCCGCATCCGTAACACGCATAAAAGGACAAGTTCCGAGATGTGAGTGCGGAGGTGTAATCAGATCGGATGTCGTGCTGTTTGGGGAGCCCTTAAATCCAAGTGTCATTGCGAGGTCTGTAGATTACATAGAAAAGGCGGATATGTTGATTGTAGGTGGAACATCCCTGGGAGTATATCCCGCTGCCGGACTCATAAGATACTACAGGGGAAACAAACTTGTACTTATTAACCTTGCGCCGACACCCTACGACTCACACGCAGATTTGATAATAAATGAAAAAATTGGAGAAGTGTTCGCGCAGATATGAGCAAAATTGACTTACTGGGGATCTCATTCGACAACTTGAATCTCGCTGAGGCGGCGGACAGGGCATATGAACTTAGCAGGAGCAGAAATTCTGCCTATGTGGTGACCCCAAACGCTCTCATTTTGAGAAACAGCATGTCAAACAATGAGCTCAAAACGGCCATAGAAGAAGCAGAACTGGTTTTACCGGATGGTATAGGTGTTCTTCTGTCTGCGAAGATTCAAGGCAGGCTTTTTAAGGAAAGAGTTGCGGGGATAGATTTTGCTGCCGCCCTTATTTCAAGATTGGCTGAGAGCGGAGGCAGCCTCTTTCTCTTCGGCTCGGCTCCCGGAGTTGCCGAAAAGGCGGCAGAGAACATAGAAAAAGACTTTGAAGGAATCAAAATTCTGGGTGTCAATGACGGATACACTTACGACAAAAGTGAACTCATAAAAAAAATAAACAGCCTCTCGCCTGATTTCTTGCTTTGTTGCTTGGGCTCTCCCAAGCAGGAGCTTTGGATGCTTGAGAATAAAGCGAAACTCAGGGTTGGAATAATGGCGGGTCTTGGAGGAAGCTTGGACGTGTTTTCCGGAAACATAAAGAGAGCGCCTAAGTTGATGAGAAAGCTAGGGCTGGAATGGTTATACAGAATTATCATTGAGCCGCAGAGAGCAAGAGAACTCGGGAAGATGTTCTCACTAATTTTTCTTGTGACATTCAGAAAGAAAAAGAAATAGTATGAATAATAAAGGAAAGCTCATAGTATTGGAGGGAGTGGACGGAAGCGGAAAGTCTACTCAGTTTAAAAGACTTTGCGAAAATCTTGAACTCAAAGGTATAGAATTTCGCAAACTGGTTTTTCCTCGTTATGATAACGAGTCATCGGCTCTTATAAAGATGTATCTTAACGGGGAGTTCGGCGAAAATCCCGACTGTGTAAACGCCTATGCTGCATCCCTGTTTTTTGCAGTTGATAGATATGCATCTTACATAAGCGAATGGAAGGATTTCTACCTTTCCGGCGGAATTTTACTGGCAGACAGATATACAAGCTCAAATGCGGTGCACCAAGGCGCAAAGCTCGAGTCTGCGGAGCGTAAAGTTTTTTTCGATTGGCTTTATGAGCTTGAGTATGTTAAGCTTTGCCTGCCTGAGCCCGATTTGGTAGTTTATCTGGATGTTGATGCCGAAACCTCAAAGCGAAGGATTGAAAAACGCGAGCTTAAGAAGGGAATAAAGGCAGACATACACGAGAGGGATTTAGCTTTTATTCAAAAAGGCATTGAATCGGGCCGTATGGCTGCAAAACACTATTCATGGAAACTTATAGACTATTCCGAAAACGGAATTGAGCGCGAAATAGATGAAAAACAGGGCGAAATTTTCGGAATTGTCGAAAGCTATTTAAAAAAATAGATTTTGGAGAACGATATGCAAAACGATTCGTTTGACAAGTTGGGGAAAATTTTTGGAGAATCCGAAAAGATATCTCATCAAAACGAGATAATCCGGGAAGCAAATGAAACCTCGACAAGATCAGAAGATGAAACAATAAAAAACAATAATGAAAAACCTGTGCACGAGACTCAATATTCATCTATCAGTAAAGATGAGGTGGAAACAGCGGAATTATTGGCAGAGAGCAATGATTTTTCTGAAGCGGATACAGACATTATTCATGCCCAAAACGCTCTGACAGAAGATAATGAGCAGAGTCAAGTAAGTGAGCTTGATGAGATTCTGGTCGAAAGTAAAAAGAAAGTTAAATCGTATCCCGCAGAGGAAGATATAGAAAAGAGAGACTATATGCCTGTAAGGAGCCGCAGGGAAAGCGGCACAGGCCTCTTGGGCGGAATTATGTATTTTGTATTTGTCATAAGCCTTAGTGTTGTTTTAGCCTGTATAGCCTGGATGGCTGCAAATGATGTTTTGGCTCTCAATAAGGATATACATGAGGGCGAAGTTATCCTGCCAAAGGAAATTTTCAGCGAAAAGGAAATCGAGGCAAAGGACAGCAACGGCAACACAATAGTAAAGAGAATACTGGTTGCAGACACCGGCTATGTTGCCAAGACTCTGAAAAACATGGGTATTATAGAATATCCGTGGCTCTTTAAGCTTTTCTGCGATGTCTCAAAGGCCGAATATAAGCTCGACCCCGGTGTCTATAATCTTTCGTCGGAATTTGACTACAGAGCGCTTGTAAAGAAAATGCAGATTGGCTCCGGCTCCATGGTAGAGACACAGCTTCTCTTTTACGAGGGCATGACTATGAAGCAGATTTTTGAGCTCTTGGAAGAAAACAATATAGCGTCTGTTCAGGACCTTCAGGATGCCGCCACGAACAGTGTTTATGATTACAGATTTTTAGATTTCAGCACCCCGGGAACTGAGGGAAGGCTGGAGGGATATCTTTTCCCAGATACATACAATTTCTATCAGGGTATGCAGGCGTCAAGCGCAATAAACAAGTTTATAAGCAATCTCAATAAAAAAATAAGCGCCGACATGTATACTCAGGCCGAGAATATGGGCAGAAGTATGCATGAAATCTTCATTATAGCGTCAATGATAGAGTCGGAAGCTGCAAACGACGACGAAAGAGAGATTATTGCCTCTGTTATATATAACCGCTTGAGAGCGGGAATGCCGCTGCAGATAGATGCAACGATTCAATATGCCTTGCCGGAGCGCAAAGCTCAGCTTTCTTTGGAAGACTTAGAAATCGAGAGTCCGTATAATACATATAAAAACGCCGGATTGCCGATAGGACCGATTTGTAATCCGGGTTTAGCCTCAATAAAGGCGGCTTTAAATCCGGCAAGCACAAACTATCTCTTTTATGCGCTTGATATGGAAACACGTACTCACAAGTTCTTTACAAACGAAGGCGAGCATAACACGTTTGTAAATACTCAGGATTATAGCAAGCTTGGCAGTTGACAAGGCTCTATTTTGTGGTAAAATCCTAGAGTGTGCTGAGACGAAGAGAAGCCGAACGTAATGTTTTTACAGAGAGGAACCTTGGCTGAGAAGTTCTAAACTTAGTTTGGCGAGCCGCTTTTGAGCATCCTTGTGAGAGCAAGGCGGTTAACCTCCGTTAAGAGGTTATGAGATGCATTTTTGCGAGATCAGGGTGGTACCGCGTATACTATCGCCCCTGACAGATTGTCAGGGGCGCGTATTTTTTTAGGAGAGAATATTTATGAAAAATTACACCGCAAATGAGCTGAGAGAGCTTTTCTTAAAGTTTTTTGAAAGCAAGGGACATCTCAGGCTTGAGAGCTTCCCTCTTATTCCGAAAGATGATCCGTCATTGCTTCTGATAAATTCCGGTATGGCGCCTATGAAGCCATACTTTACCGGCGAAAAGACACCTCCCTCCAAGCGTATATGCACCTGTCAAAAGTCGGTAAGAACCGGAGACATAGAGAACATAGGCAAAACAGACAGACACTTTACTTTTTTTGAAATGCTGGGCAACTTTTCTTTCGGCGACTACTTTAAACATGAGTCGATAGCTTGGGGCTGGGAGTTTTTAACAAGCCCCGAGTGGCTCGATATCGACCCCGAAAGGCTCTATCCCTCTGTCTATTTAGAGGACGACGAGGCCTTCAATATTTGGAGAGATGAAATCGGCATATCCGCTGATAGAATAACCCGAATGGGAAAAGCGGATAACTTCTGGGAGCATGGCAGCGGAGCCTGCGGTCCCTGCTCGGAGATATATTTTGACAGGGGAGAAAAGCATGGCTGTCACAAAGCGGACTGCAAGGTCGGCTGTGATTGCGACAGATTTATAGAGGTNTGGAACATTGTTTTCTCTCAATTTAACTCAGACGGAGAGGGCAACTACACAGAGCTTAGGCAGAAGAACATAGACACCGGTATGGGCCTGGAGAGNCTGGCCTGCGTTTGCCAAGAAGCAGACAGCGTTTTCGAAATTGACTCGCTAAAGAAAATAATAAGCGGTATAGAATTACTCAGCGGTGAAAAATATAAGGCTGATGAGAAAAAGGATGTCTCAATCCGTGTCATAGTTGACCATCTGCGATCTGCGGTGTATCTCATAGCAGATGGAGTTTTGCCTTCAAATGAAGGAAGAGGCTATGTCTTAAGGCGCCTTATAAGGAGAGCTTGCAGGCATGGAAAAACGCTGGGCTTAAATGATGCGTTTCTCTATGAGCTTGCCGGAATAGTCATAGAGCTGGGAAGAGAGGCCTATCCCGAACTTTCGTCAAACGAGGAGCTTATATATAAGGCATTAAAGACAGAGGAAGAAAACTTCGGCAAAACTCTGGATCAGGGACTTGATATTCTCTCAAATATTTTAGAAAAAATGAGGGAAAGAAACGAAAAGGTTTTATCCGGGGCAGACGCATTCAAGCTCTACTCTACTTTTGGCTTCCCCTTGGATATAACCGAGGATATTTTGAAAGAGCAGGGACTGACACTCGACAGAGAGGCTTACAACTCTATCATGGAAGATGAGAGAGAAACAGCCAGGAGAGAACGCGGAGAAATCAGCGGCTGGTCTGATAAGAGCATTAAGTTTGAATACGATGAAACTGAATTTTTGGGCTATGATGTTTTATCTGTTCTAAGTGAAGCCGAGGGCTTATACAAGGATAATAAAAAAACAGCTGCCCTTAAAGAGGGCGAGAAGGGAATGGTGGTGCTTAAAAAAACGCCTTTCTATGCAGAGATGGGCGGACAATCGGCGGACTTCGGAACAATTTCCTCCGAAACGGGGAGATTCACTGTCCAAGATGTGAAAAAGAGTCCGGACGGCGTATTTGTTCACATAGGAAGAGTTTCAAAGGGAGAAATCAAAGAAGGGCAGCTCTTTAACGCAGAGGTCGATAAAGAGAGAAGGGAAGCTATCTCAAGGGCGCACAGCGCAACCCACCTTATTCATGCTGCTCTGAGAGAAGTTCTGGGAGACCATGTACATCAGGCAGGCTCCCTTGTGGAGGCCGATAAACTGAGATTCGACTTCACTCACTTTTCCGCAATGAGTACGGAGGAACTTAAAAAAGTTACAGACAAAGTCAATGAGCAGATTCTGAAAAGTGAAGATGTTCAATGCAATGAAATGAAGCTTGATGAGGCAAGAAAAATAGGCGCACAGGCCCTGTTTGGAGAAAAATATGAGGAGGATGTGAGAGTCGTATCAATAGCCGAATTTTCTTCCGAACTCTGCGGCGGTATTCATGTGCGAAATACATCCAATATTGGGCCGATTAAAATAGTATCCGAGGGCTCTGTGTCCAGCGGGATAAGAAGAATAGAGGCAGTTTGCGGCAGAGTATTCTTAAAAGAGTATGAAGAAGAGCAGAGGATTCTGGCTGCGCTTTCCCAAATGTTTAAAGCAAGTCTTAAAGATTTGGAGTCAAAAGCCGGACAAAATATTGAAGAGCTCAAATCGTTAAAGACTGAACTTTCTGCCCTTAAAAGCAAGCTTAACGCACAGGAGGGAAGAGAGCTTTTGGAGAGGGCTTCTAAAATAGGAGATATAAAGCTGATTGCCGGCTTCAGACCCGAACTTGATAGGGAAGGCCTGCAAAATACGGGAGATGCACTTAAGAGCGCATCTGAGGATGTTGTTGCGGTGCTTGCAACAGAGATAAACGGCAAACTGACTTTCCTTGCTGTCTGCGGAAAGAATGCAATAGCAAAGGGAATTAAAGCGGGCGATATAATAAAACAGGTCACGGCCATTACGGGAGGTCGTGGCGGCGGGAAGCCCGACTTTGCTATGGGCAGCGGCGAGGACAAGTTAATGCTCGATAACGCCTTTGCTATGCTGGATAATTATATAGCTATGAAGTTGGGAATTTTAAAGCAGGAAAAATAAAAAGGAGGAAGAACATGAGCTGTATTTTTTGCAAGATAGTCTCAGGAGACATACCTTCTAAGAAGGTATATGAGGATGAAAAGGTTTATGCCTTTAGGGACATAAACCCGCAGGCTCCTATTCATATTTTAGTAATCCCAAAAGAACATAGGATGGACTCTGCGNTTAATGTAGACGAAAGCAACTCNGAACTTGTTGCCGCCTGCTTTGAGGCGATAGCCAAGATAGCNAAAAAGGAAGGATTAGAGAATGGGTTCAGAGTAATCACCAATTCCGGAGCTGACGGAGGCCAGACTGTAAATCACCTTCATTTTCATCTTTTAGCCGGNAAAAAACTTGGAGAAAAAATGGTCTAGNCAANCATTGCAGACCTAANNGAGAGGCATAAAGCGGACTGCTTTATGCCTCTCTTAAAAGTTTAATTTGTTTTTTCTTTTANAACATCATGGTTTGTCAGTATTGAGTTTTCGGGAATAACTCCTCTTACAAAGCTTGTTGGATAAACAGTTGAGTTTCTGCAAACAAGGGAGCCGGGAGCCAAAACCGCATTGCAGCCTACTTCAACATTGTCGCCCAATATAGTTCCAAACTTTAAGAGACCTGTACAAATTTTGATTTCACCATACTTAACGTGAACAATAGAGTAATCGCTTTTGACATTTGAAGTGATGCTGCCGGCTCCCATATGTGCTTTATAGCCCAGTATAGAATCGCCGACATAGTTAAAGTGGGGAACCTGTGCGCAGTCAAAGATTATGGAGTTTTTAATTTCCACAGAGTTTCCGATAATTACGGACTTGCCTATTATTGCGTTTGGCCTTATGTATGCCGAGTGTCTTAAAAGCGTACCGGAATCTATTATAGCAGGCCCCTCGATAAACACTGAAGGCGCTATTTCTGCAGTTTTATGTATCCACACATTGTTTTCATGTCTATGAAATTCATCGGGGCTCAGACTGTTGCCCAAGTCGAGGATAAAGCTCGAGATGAGCGGAAGCGCTTCCCAAGGATAGTCAAGACCGTTAAAGATATCTTTAGCCAAAGTTTTTGAAAGATCCAAAAGCGAAGCAGGTTTAAGCATTTTATCTCACCTCTATCAGATAAGCCTTTTGATTCATTGCATCTATAATCGAGTCAACAACTTCATTGCATCTCTCGATTGTTTCGGCTTCAGCCATAATGCGAAGCACGGGCTCTGTGCCGCTTTTGCGAAGCAGTATGCGGCCGCAATTTCCCAAGGCTGCTTCCAGTTCTTTTACTCTGGCCTGTACAAACCCGTCATTTAAAGTTTCGTCTTTGTCTGTAACAATGACGTTTTTGAGTACTTGAGGGAAAATGACAAGCTCCTCATGAAGTTTCGAGACCGGAAGCCCCTCGTCTAAGACAACATGCATGAGCTTAACAGCGCTTATTAGGCCGTCACCGGTGCACAAACAGTCGGAATGAATGATATGCCCCGATTGTTCCCCGCCGATAATGTGCGAGCCTTCTTTCATAGCCTCCCAAACATATTTGTCTCCCACAGCTGTTTTAAGATAGTCAATTTCAAGCTCGTCAAACATTTTGTAAAGCCCTAAATTCGACATAACAGTCGTGACAACAGTATTTGTTTTCAGAAGACCGTGCTTTTTCATATGCTTTGCGCAGATATACATTATGTGGTCGCCGCTTAAAAAATTGCCTTTTTCGTCCACAGCAAGGCAACGGTCGGCATCGCCGTCAAAGGCGAGACCAATGTCAAGATTATTGTCTTTAACAAGCTGTTTTAAACTGTCTATATGTGTTGAGCCGCAATCAAGGTTGATGTTAAGCCCGTTGGGTTTGTTGCCTATTACATAAGTCTCGGCTCCCAAACTGTCAAAGATGTCTTTAGCCATCTTCCAGGCACTGCCGTTTGCACAGTCCAGACCGATCTTCAGCCCCTCGTATGAGCGGCCGGCAAGTTTTATGATATAGTCAAGATATTTTGCTCTTCCGTCAGCGTAGTCTACCACTCTGCCAATGCCGTCGCGCTCTGCATGAGGGATTGTGTCGGATTCGCTGTCGATATATGCTTCAATCTCATGAATGAGCTCTCCGTCAATTTTCTCGCCGGAGGAGTTGATAAGCTTAATTCCGTTGTCATAGAAAGGGTTATGGCTTGCGCTTATCATTATTCCGCAGTCAAAATTCTCCTCACAAGCCAAATAGGATACACTTGCGGTTGTGGTTACGTGCAAAAGGTAGGCGTCGGCTCCGGAGGCTGCAATTCCGCTTGCCAAGGCGCTCTCAAACATATAACTGGATCTTCTGGTGTCCTTCCCTATAAGAATTTTGGCCGGAGATTTTTTAGAAAAATACCATCCTAAAAACCTGCCTATTTTAAAGGCGTGCTCAGGCATGAGGTCCACATTTGCGGTACCCCTAAAACCGTCTGTTCCGAAATATTTATACATAATATCTCAGCCCAGCCTTGAGGCAGCTTCAAAGTCTAAATATATGTCCAAATTATTGTGAAGCTGCAGGAGAGAACCCGGAACAGCGATTGTCGGTTTGCCCATAACTACCTGTTTAACGACTTCGGCCTTCGCCGCACCAAACACCATGAGTATTATCTTCTTTGCGCGCATAATTGAGCTTATACCCATTGTTATGGCGTGGGTAGGTACTTCATCAATAGAGCTGAAAAAACGCTTGTTAGCCTCTCTGGTGGCGTCTGCAAGCTTGACAATTCGGGTGACCGAGTCGAACGGAGTAAGCGGCTCGTTAAAACCTATGTGACCGTTGGTACCGAGACCGAGCAGCTGAATGTCCATTTCGCCCGCTTCTATTAAACTGCGTTCATAGTCTTCACATGCTTTTTCATCAGCCCCAAGGCCTGAGGGGACATTAGTGTTTTTAAGGTCAATATCGATGTGCTCAAATAAATTTTTATTCATAAAGTATCTATAGCTCTGTTCGTGCTCAGATGACAGTCCGATATATTCATCCAAATTGAAGGTTTTAACATCCTTAAAGCTGACTGCTCCGTTTTTATAATGCTCAATGAGCTTGGAGTAAAGCCCCAGGGGAGTGGAGCCTGTAGCAAGGCCTAAAACCGATGCGGGTTTATCTTTCAAAAGCTTCACATACTCCATGGCAACCAGTTCATTGCTTTGCTCTTGGCTGTTGATTATTACTCTCATATAAATTCCTTCTAACTATAAAATTTCAGATATTCTTGAAACGGCAATTCTGCTTTGCTCGGCGTCTCCAAAGGCCGTAAGTCTGATAAAGCCTTCTCCGGACGGTCCGAAACCTGATCCCGGAGTCGTGACAACATTGGCTTCTTTTAAAAGCAAGTCAAAGAAGTCCCAAGAGCTCATACCGTCAACAGTCTTAAACCAAATGTAAGGAGAATCTACACCTCCGTAAACCTCCAGACCTGCCTTTTTAAGCGAGTTTGAAATAAATTTGGCATTGGACATATAGTATGAGATGAGCTTGGAAACCTCGGACTTGCCCTTATCGCTATATATTGCCTCTGCGCCTCTTTGAATAATATAGGAGCATCCGTTATATTTGGAGGACTGACGCCTATACCAAAGCTCATAAAGCGATTTTCCGCCCCTTTTAAGTTCCTTCGGAATAACAATATAAGAGCAGCGTGTACCCGTAAAACCTGCATTCTTAGAGAAACTTCCAATCTCTATTGCGCAGGTCTTGGCGCCCGGAATCTCATAGATGGAATGGGGAAGGTTTTTGTCGGATATATACGCTCTGTAGGCAGCATCATAAATTATTATGCTTTCATGCTCGTTGGCATAGTCAACCCAAGTCTTAAGGCCCTCAAAGCTGGCGGCTACTCCGGTCGGGTTGTTGGGATAGCAGAGGTAGATAAGATCGGCCCGCTCCTTTGGAAGCTCCGGCACGAACTTGTTCTCCGGAACACAGGGCATATAAATAATCTTGGACCATATGCCGTTTAAAAAGCTTCCGTTTCTGCCTGCCATGGCGTTTACATCAACGTAAACGGGATAAACCGGGTCACACACCGCAACACGGCAATCTATAGAGAAGAGTTCCCCGATATTTGCGACATCGGACTTGGCTCCGTCTGAAATAAATATCTCGTCTGCGCTTATAACAGCGTCTCTTGCGATATATTCATTTGCAGAAATGGCCTGTCTCAGAAAATCATAACCTTCATACGGGCCATATCCTCTAAAGCTTTCTTTAATTCCCATCTCTTCAGCGGCTTTTTGCATTGCCAAAACGGAAGACTTCGGAAGGGGAAGGCTCACGTCTCCTATTCCGAGTTTTATAAGCGTTTTATCGGGGTTTGCATCTGAATATGCTTTTGTTCTGTTTGCAACTTCCGCAAAAAGGTATGATCCCGGCAAAGAAGCCAAATGTTCATTTAATTTAATCATATTATCACCTCAGAGAATAAATGTCCCGTCAAAAACATGTTCGGCAGGACCTGTCATATAAATTATATTTTCATCCCTGTTCCACTCAATGAGGAGTTCGCCGCCCAGGAGGAGTACTTTGACCCTGTCAGCTGTCCGCCCCGTGTGTGCCGCAACCGCAACCGCAGCGCAGGAGCCGGAGCCGCAAGCCAGTGTTTCTCCGCTGCCTCTTTCCCAAACTCTCATCTTTATAGTGTTCTCGTCAATAATCTGTATAAATTCCGTATTNACTCTTTCGGGGAAAAGNGGNTGGTTTTCAAATTCAGGGCCAATCTCGTGCAGGTCGAGCCAGTCAACATTCTGGACAAAGGTCACAGCGTGAGGGTTTCCAACACTGACGGCGCTGACAANCCACTTATTTCCNGCAACTTCCAAGGGAACATCTGTAAACTCTTCNTGATCGGATANGACAGGAACATCAGAAGCCTTGAAATTGGGGGAGCCCATGCTGACCCTGACAGTATTTACCTTGCCGTCTTCAATGTTGAGCCAAAGTCTTTTAACGCCCGCCCGAGTTTCAATATCAATTACATCTTTATTGCAAAGGCCTTTTTCTCGGACAAACTTACCGAGACAGCGTATGCCGTTGCCGCAGATCTGGGCATTTGAACCGTCGGCATTGTACATGTCCATTTTAAAGTCGGCTATTTCAGAGGGGCAAATACAAATCAGACCGTCCGAACCTATTCCAAAGTGCCTGTCTGACACACGTTTTGAAAGCTCCGATCTGTCGGGAACATTTTGATCAATGCAATTTATGAAGATATAGTCGTTGCCGCATCCATGCATTTTAGTAAAATTCACAAAAACCCTCCATTCAATAAAATTATACTTTCAATAATTAATTTTACTCCAGTTTTACTCTAAGCGCAAGATTTTCAGCCTAAGCAGCTTGAGCTTTCTCACCTATTTTTATTAAAAAAAGACCCAGAAAGGCAAATACACCGCCTACAAAGCTGCTTAAACTAAAGCTGCCGGAGACAAGACTGTCAATAATCAACCCTCCAAAGACCTGACCGGCAAACATCAACAATGTCATGATAAAAGAAGACATTTTACTCACGCATATATTTGAGAGAATGACAATTACAGAACCTATGGCTCCGCCTAAGAATATGTGAAAAGACGGAGGATAGTCAGGCAGCTTAGTCACGGGAACAAAGAGAGGGCTTATAATAAAAACCAGAGACGATAAAATAAGTCCCATAAGATAATTTGTCCACGCTGCGCCGAAAACGCCTATTTTTCCGGAGAGCTCGGAGTTTAACTGTCTGGAAAGCACAACGGTAAAACCCGATAATACGGAAGCTGTAACGGGAACAAATATACTTCCGCCTGTGCCGCGGAGCATGTAGTATATTCCGGCTGAAGTAAGCAGCAGGCTGAAAAACTTTAATAGATTGAATTTTCTTATTTTCATCCCGAAAAGTCCAAACTGGTCTACAAAAAGACTAAACATAACCTGTCCCATAAGACTTAGGGCCAAAATGGAGCTAATGCTGATTTTGCCGATGGCAAGTAAATTGAAAAGAGTAGTAAAATATCCGACAAAGCCACCGGAATAAAGATAGCATGAAAGACCTCGCTTTGGTAAAAAACGTTTTCCTGAGCCAAGGGATGCAAAGGTGATAAAAACAAGTCCGCAAAAATGTATTATGACAGAAGACAGATGAATACCGAAGTAGTCAATCAAGCCGCTGTTTATATGTATCATCAATGCAATCAAAAAGGCCGCTACAGAAGCAAGTAGGGAATACATTTTTAGCTCCAAAAAAATACTAGGGGCAGGAGCGTTTTATCTGCCCTGCCCTAATAGTATAATATTTAAAAAATTACTTTGCAACAGCATCCTTAAGGGCCTTTCCGGCCTTGAATTGCGGGACGCGACTAGCCGGAATGGTGATTTCTTCTTTGGTCTTAGGATTGCGGCCAATGCGTTCGTTGCGAAGCTTAACATCAAAGGACCCAAAACCGACTATAGAAACCTTATTTCCACTTACAAGCTCCTCTGTTATGGTCTCGAGGACTGCTTCGAGAGCCTTCTTGGAGTCCTGTTTGGAAAGTCCGGATTTTTCTTCGATCGAAAGGATCAATTCACTTTTGTTCATTTGTTTTCCTCCTGAAATATAATGTAAATGTATATTGAGAATGCATTTCGAAATGCAAACTTCTTAAAAAATGTGGAACTGAGGTTCTTTACCCTCCAAATCCTGCCTGCCCTGCTGGTAAATCTCTTCCATCTCCATAAGTGAGAGCTCTTGGAGTCTTAGACCCTTAGAGGCCGCCTTTTCTTCCATGTACTCAAAACGCCTGATGAACTTCTCACATGACTTGAGCACTATGTCTTCGGTATCAAGGTCGTAAAATCTTGCCACATTGACGGCGGAGAAGATAATATCTCCCAACTCTTCGGCAATATTTTCCCTGTCGTCATTGTCCAGCCCGTCTTTAAGCTCCAAAACTTCTTCCTGCAGCTTTAAAAAGGCATCTTGCGCTAGAGGCCAATCAAAGCCGATCTTTCCGGCCCTTGATTGAATTTTTTGTGCGCGCATGAGTGCCGGCAGGGCTGGAGAGATGCCGCTCATGGCAGAGTGCTCATTTTGATGACCGCGCTCAAGGCGCTTGATTCTATCCCAATTTTGAAGAACTTCATCAGAGCCGCTTACATTCACATTTGAAAAAACATGCGGATGTCTGTGAACAAGCTTCTTGCAGGCAAGGTCTGAAACCGTGTCGATATTAAAGCGTCCGGCCTCTTCGGCAATCCTTGAGTGGAAAAGAACCTGCATCAAGACATCGCCGAGTTCCTCGATCAGATGGTCTTCGTCGGCACTTTCCAAGGCTTCATACAGCTCATAGGCTTCTTCAAGCAGATTCATCTTTATGCTTTCATGAGTCTGTTCCCTGTCCCAAGGACAGCCTTTTTCAGAACGAAGAAAGGCGATAAGTCTTATAAAGTCAGAAAAAACATAGTTTTCCTTGAGCTCAAAATCTAACATATAATCGCTCCAAATTCAAGAATAAAATTAAATAATGTGAAACTTAATACGGATTAGTCGCGAATTTTGAGTAATTGCGCTATTTTTTCTCCTTTGGGAATCAGCTTCAGGTCAGCCAAACTTATGGATTTTGTAAGTATAACCGAAATGAGATAAACCGCAATGGCAATCAATATGGAAAAAAGCAGCGAAATAGCCATTGTGATTCGGGAACTGCCAAGCTGGCTCTGTATAAGTTTATTGATAAACATATAGGAAAAGAATGCTGCCACAGACATTATGAGAGAACTCAGCAGTGGCTTTAAGATAACGCTGCTGAATCTAAGATGCCTACCCATTGTCTTTTTTAAGTACAAGCCGGAAACAATGCACATGATACAGTAACAGGCTATGGTCCCTATAGGGGCGCCATAAATATTGATCCGTATATCTCCGACAAGCCGATAGTTTAAGAGAAGTTTAGCTGTTCCGCCGATAAGCATGGCATACATCGGAATTCTCTCATTCCCGTTTGCGAGTAAGATTGAGTTTAAAATAAGCGCATAACATATAAATATCGAAGCGGTGCCCAGAAGACTCAAAATGACCGGACCTGTTTTATAGGTGTTCTCATAAAGTACTGCAACGATAGGCTTAGACATAACGATGAGGCCGAAGCACATCGGAAGGAAAATGACAGCCGCAATTCTAAGCGAGCTTTCGGCAATATTCCCCGCCTTTGAATAATCTTTTAAAGAAATAGCTTCGGAAACAGCGGGGACAAGGCTTATTGTCAGCGGGGTGATAAATGATGCGGGCAGATTATAGAGTGAGGTCATAACAGAATATGAGCCGTAGAGTATATCTGACAGCTCCTTACTTAGGCCGGAACTGAGAAGCTGTGAATTGATGAGCTTTGTATCCAAAAGCGAGATAACACTCATAACACATGAACCGAGTGTAATCGGAATGCCTATTTTGAACAGAAGACGAACAATTTCGATGCTTTTTACATTGCATTCATTGTTTAAAGTTGGCGGCTCGCTTTTTTTCCTTCTAAAATAGGCAAAAATAATGTATATTAAGGAGGCAAGAGATCCGGCGGAAACACCGAACATGGCCCCGGCTGCAGCCAGTGCAACATCACCCGTTTTACTTAATATAAGTTTTGCGAGAATAAGTCCGACAATCACCTTGGCCAAGACTTCTATAATCTGGCTCCAAGTCGTGGGTTTCATGTCGGAGTGTCCTTGGATATAGCCCCTGAAAGCACTGAGCATACATACGAAAAGAATAGACGGAGCCAAAGCCTCTATGGAGCGTGCCGATTCGGGTTTTGTCAGCAATACTCTGGCCAGCGTGTCGGGGAGTAAGCACGCAAAAGAAGCGAGAACAATGCCTATTGCAGTAAAGCTTATGAGGGAGACTTTGAATATTTTAGATCTGAGAGCCTGATTTTCGTCTCCGCCTCTTTCACTTATAATCCTTGACAGGGCGACAGGGAGCCCCGCGGACGAAATTGTAAGCATAACAAAATATATAGAGTAGGCGGCGTTGAAATATCCGTAACCCGCATCTCCCAGGATGTTGGAAAGGGGGATTTTATATAATGCCCCCAGTATTTTCATAATTATTACGCCAAGCGCCAGAATTGCCGCTCCGTGTAGAAAATTTTGTTTTTGTGCGCTTTGCAAAAGAAGACCTCCAACTTGAAAATGCCTATAAACTTTATATCAAATTGCTTAATAAATCAAGGATTATTGATATTATGTGTAAGGCATCTATTCAAAAAGGGATTATTGCTTTTAAAAAAGTCAATTAGCGAGGATAGAGGAGAAATTCTTTGGAGCAAGCGGAAAAGAGGAAGAGGTGCTTGAGCTTTTTATAGCTGCTCAAAGTGTATGGAAAAGCGATTTACCGTTTATAATCTTTATCTTCAAATCCGGGGATTTATAAAAAAGAGAAAGCAGGTATTAGTTTAGTGAAATTGAATAAGAACAGGCTAGACACCCTTGTAAAAAAAACCAAGGAAATCTTTGAGAGTGCAGAGGAACCAACAGCTTTTTCTACCCCGGGCAGAACAGAGCTGGGAGGGAATCATACTGATCATCAAAACGGAAAAGTGCTGCAGGCTCAGTAAATTTAGATATGCTGGCTGCAGCATACAAGAGAGACGATGAGCTTATTTGTGTGAAATCCGGGACAAGACCGGTGCTTAAGATAAACAGCTCATACTTAAGCCCGCTCAGGCGAGAGATAGGCAAAACCGCTGCTATGATAAGAGGCGTTGCAGCCGGTGTTTCGCAGTTGGGATATGAAGTAGGAGGCTTTGATGCCTGCATTATTTCCGATATTCCCAGAGGCAGCGGGCTTTCTTCCTCTGCGGCATTCGAGATAACAATAGCTATGATTATGAATTATTTTTACTGCAACAATGAGCTCACCAAATTGGATATGGCAAAAATCTCCCAAAAAGCAGAAAATATCTACTTTGGAAAACCCTGTGGGCTTATGGATCAAATTGCATGCGTTTATGGCGGGGCTATTAAAATAGACTTTAATGACAGCAATGAGCCTGAAATTTCTAAAATGGATTTTGACATCGAAAGTTTTGGCTACAGTCTGCTTATTATAGATGTTAAAGCCACTCACAGAGGACTAAATGATCAGTATTCAGCTCTAACTGAAGATATGAATAAAGTCAGCAGATTTTTCGGAAAATCCAGTCTCAGAGAAGTAGATGAGCAGGCCTTTTATGAGAACATACCCGAATTGAGACGCTATGCGGGAGAGAGAGCCATATTGAGATCGATGCATGTTTTTGAGGAAAATAAGCGTGTTGACGCTGAAGAACAGGCGATTAAAAATTCGGATTTTAAGGAATTTCTCAGGCTTGTAAATGAATCAGGCCTCTCATCGGAACTATATCTGCAAAACATTACTCCCGAGAGCGCAGGAGGGGCGCAGCCAATGGCTTTGGCTCTGGCAATTTGCAGAAGAATTTTAGATGACTGCGGAGCGGTAAGAGTTCATGGAGGCGGATTCGGCGGCACAATACAGGCTTATGTGCCAATCGATCGTAAAAAAGAGCTTAAAGAAAAGATAGAAGGATGTCTGGGCGAAAAAACCTGTACCGAAGTGTATATCAGGAGCGAAGGCTGCACAATTATTAATTAAATTTTACTAAGCTTTTCAAAGCAGAAGTAAAAGATAGTTAAAAGTGCTTGTCATTTTATCGTTTTTAGAGATCTTGTTGCAATCTCGGCTCACATTTGCTAACATAAA
>JGI24711J26586_10000993_pt1 | contig 22167 bp, 20 predicted proteins | sample BioPla3DNA1_FD_26586 | JGI IMG/M metagenome (IMG submission 26586)
TTAAAGCCNNAAGAAACCCCGCCGTTTCATCGACAATGCTTTCCGAGACGGAATGCTTAAAACGACCGGTACAGCCATTGATAAAATCATGCCACCTGTATCCCGCTTTGGTGGAGGCAGAGCTGCGAAAAAGCAAGGAATTATCGAAAAGCTAATGATATTCTTTGAGAAGTATTTAGGATTGATATAGATTAATATCAATCGCTAATTCAAAAATAATATCTTTATAAAAAACCAGTCACTTCAGCATTCATGCCTGATTGTGACTGGTCCTTTTTTGGTCCGCTTGAAGCTGTTCATTTAAGTTTTTCTTCAATCCCTAAGTGAACGCTTCTTTAGGAGTTCTTTTTTGTTATGGCTTTTTAATTTATTAATTTTTGTTTACAATTTCATTTATCATTGTATAAATTTTATCTGCTGCATCAGTTATAGCAAGCTTTCCTGCATTAGAAGACATCTTTTTTAAAGAATTTTTGTCTTGAGATAAACTAAGTATCTGTTTATAGAGTATATCAGATGTAAGATCCTTTTCTAATATAACAACTGCCGCCCCATTTTCTTCTAAAGCCCTTGCATTATATTCCTGGTGATTTGCTGTAACATATGGAGAAGGAATCAATATTGAAGGTACCTTAAGTGCAGTAAGTTCGCTTAAAGTCATTGCTCCAGCCCTTGCCACAACTAAATCTGCAGCAGCCATGACATTTGCCATATCATAAATATACGGAACCACATTTATATTTTCTGTCCTGTACTTTTTAAGATTTTCATATATTTTTTCATACTGCTTTTCACCTGTTGCAAATAACAGTTTAAAATTCATTTCATTATTATACTTTTTAATAAGTTCTGATACCTCTTGATTTATCTTTTCCGCTCCCCTGCTTCCTCCAAATATCACTACAAAAAATTCATCTTTTTGAATTTTAAGTTTTTGGCGGGATGCATCTCTTTCCACTTCAAACATTTCACTTCTTAAAGGATTTCCTGTAAATACAACTTTTTCTTTTTTCTTAAAATGGCTTTCTGCTTCTTTAAAACTAATTGCCACCCTGTCAACAAATCTTGATAAAATTCTGTTTGTCACTCCTGGGAATGCATTTTGTTCATGAATCAAAGTGGGGATTTTCATTTTGGCAGCATTAAAAACCACAGGGCCACATACATACCCACCTGTACCAATGACAACATCAGGTTTATAGTCCTTTACTATTTTTCTGGCTTCTAAAAGACCTTGAAACAGCTCCTTTACTGTAAGAAAGGTATCTAAAGAAAGCTTTCTTTGAAAACCTCTTACCTTTATAGTTTCTAAATGAAAATTTTCCCTTGGCACTAGTTTTGATTCAAGACCTTTTTTAGTCCCCACAAACAAAATTTCTGCATGTTTATTTTTTTTCATTATGTGCTTTGCAATGGAAATGGCAGGATTTATATGCCCTGCAGTTCCTCCCCCACTTATAAGTACTCTCAAAATCTTTCACCTCAAACTCTGTCATAATTAGAATGTTTTGATATGTTTAATAAAATGCCTATTCCACTTAGTAAAAATACAAGAGATGTTCCCCCATAACTAAAAAAGGGAAGAGGCATTCCTGTTACAGGCATAGAAGATGTAACAACAGCTACATTAATTATAACCTGTACAGCTATCAAAGAAGTAATTCCTGCAGCCACCAAACATCCAAAAGCATCCGGGGCATTTAGAGAAATTTTTATTCCCCTCCAAATAAATATTAAAAATAGCAACAAAACAGTAAAAACTCCTATAAATCCTAATTCCTCAGCTAAAACAGCTAAAATAAAATCATTGTAAGGCTCTGGGATGTACAGGAATTTTTGCAAGCTCTTTCCAAGCCCTCTTCCAAAAAGACCACCTGAACCAATAGCATATAGGGACTGAACAGCTTGCCATCCCCCACCTTGTGTATCCGACCAGGGGTCTAAAAAGGAAATAAGCCTTTTATATCTATATGGAGAAGTTAATATCAGTCCAAAAACTCCAACTACAGCAGGGATTCCCAACAAAATGAAATGCCTTATTTTAGCACCTGCACAAAAGAGTATTATTCCTGCAACTGCACAAATTACAAGTGTAGCACTAAGATGAGGCTGTTTCATCAATAAAGCTGCAAATATGCCAAGTAAAATAAGATAAGGAAGCAGTCCTCTAAAAAAATATTTTAGTTTATCCTTTCTTTTTGAAAGACTATGGGAAAAAAACAGTATAATAGAAAGCTTTGCAAATTCAGAAGGTTGAACTGTCTGCCCCCCAATATTAATCCACCTTGTGGCTCCATTATATTCAGCACCCACTCCTGGAACAAGTACAAGAACAAGAAGACCTATACTTCCAATTAAAAATAGTGGCGAAAGCTTTCCTAACTTTCTATAGTCAATATTCATAGTTACAAACATTGCAAAAAGTCCTATGGGAAGATAAACCAGCTGTCTTTTTAAAAAGTGATAGGTATCTCCCTGCATATGATGGTAGGCGTGGGGAGCACCTGAACTAAACACCATTATCGTCCCTAATGAAAGAAGCAATAAAACCGTCATAAATATTAAAAAATCAAATGGTTTTTTGGAATTCATTATATACCCCCTTAAAACCTGTAGAAGGCATTCTCCTGTCTTATTACAGTGTTTTTATACTACCAATTATATTGGTATTTACAAAACATATCTACTTGTAAAATTTTAAAGCTAAAAAACCAACTACACATAAAAGAATTGTAATAATATAAAATAACACAACAACTTTTGTTTCCTTCCACCCTGAAAGTTCAAAATGATGATGTATAGGAGCCATTTTTAATATCCTTTTTCCTGTCATTTTAAAATATGTCACCTGTAATAATACAGATAATGATTCTATTACATAAATACCACCAACGATAATTAATATAAGAGGCATATTCATTGCAATAGAGATAGCTCCTACTGCCCCTCCTAACGCCAATGACCCTGTGTCTCCCATGAAAACCCTGGCAGGATACGCATTAAATGCCAAAAATCCAAGGCATCCTCCTGACACAATTGAAGAAAATATTTTAACATGCTCCCATTCATTACTTGTCATGGCGACTATAGTGAAAAAAACTGTTATTATCAAAGTTACACCTGCTGCCAAGCCATCTAATCCATCGGTAATATTCACAGAATTTGTAGCAGATATTAGCACTAGTACTGTAAATGGTATAAAAAACCACCCTAANGCTATAGTTNTATCCATTCCTAAAAATGGGATCATTATTTCAGTACCTATTCCTTTATAATAAATATAAAAAGAAAAACTGACAGCAATCAATAATAATCCTAACATTTTTTGTTTCCAATACAGTCCATCTTTTCTTTTCTTTGCAACTTTTATAAAATCATCAATAAATCCTACAAATCCAAAACCAATAGTAACAAATGCAAGGGGCAATATCTGGGGATTTTTTATTCCATAATAGACAGAGAGCACTAAAATAGGTATTAAAAAAATTACTCCCCCCATAGTAGGAGTTCCCATTTTTTTGTAATGACTTTTAGGTCCGTCATCCCTTACAGTCTGACCAAATTTTAACCTTGTCAGCAAAGGTATAAATACAGGTCCTAAAATAATAGAAAAAATAAAAGTTAAAATAAAAAAAATTACATGTGTTGATAAATTCGTAAATATACCCAAGTTCATCTCCCCCAACAATACAAAATTTTCTCTAGTAAAAAATTGTCTTCACCATAAGTTTCACCTTTAAAAACATAAAAGAAAAACCACTATACTAATTTACATTTTTATATTTAAGATGTCAACTTGTTTACTATTTCCTCCATTTTCATTCCTCGAGACCCTTTAACCAAAATTACATCACCTTTTTTGATAAAGCTTTCTAAAAATTTACTTGTCTCTTCATTACTTTTAAATTTTAAAACTTTATTTTTATCAACGTCCATAGAAAGTGCACCCTGGCAGATGTTTTCAGCATTATCCCCTACTGCTATAATATAATCTATTCCCTGCAAAGCTGCAAATTTCCCAATATGAATATGTGCCTCATATGTCATTTCCCCTAACTCATACATATCACCTAAAACAGCAATTGTCCTGTTGCCAGATGCTACATCCTTTAAAACAGTCAGTGCCGCCTCTACCGATTGAGGACTTGCATTATAGGCATCATTAATTATTTTTATACCATTATTATTAATTATATCAAGTCTCATTTTAGCTGGACTAAACTCTTCAATTCCCTTTATTATATCCTCATGGGGTATTCCCAATTCAACACCTGCAGCTATAGAGGCAAGTGCATTATAAATATTATGTATTCCTGGTACTGGAACTTTTACTTCATATTCTTTTTTATTAATTTCAATTTCAAATACCGAACCTCTTTCTCCTAATGACTTAACATTATAGGCTTGATAATCCAAACCTTCTTCAAATCCATAAAAAACCGTTCTAAAATTTAAAAGTCCTTTTAATCCAAATAATAATTTATCATCACCATTTAGTATTACCAATCCTTTACTGTTTAAGCCCTCTAAAATCTCCATTTTTGCTCTTAAAATATTTTTTTTAGATCCTAAATTTTCAATATGAGACACTCCAATATTGGTTACTATGGCTATATCAGGCTTTACTATTGATGTAAGACGGCTTATTTCTCCTAAATTGTTCATTCCCATTTCAACTACAGCCGCCTCATGAAAAGATTCCAGCCTAAATACTGTTAAAGGAACTCCAATTTCATTATTAAAATTTCCTTGATTTTTCAACACATTAAACTTTTTACTAAGTACTCCCCACACCATTTCTTTGGTGCTTGTTTTTCCTACACTTCCAGTAATACCTACAAAAGGAATGTTAAATTTTGATCTATAAAAGGTAGCTATAAGTCTTAATGCTTTTAAAGTATCATCAACTTTTATTATAGCTTTTTCATCATCCACTTTAAAATCCTTCTCAACTACAGCCCCCAAAGCGCCTTTAGCTAAAGACTCTTTTACATAGTCATGACCGTCAAACCTCTCTCCTTTAAGAGGAACAAATAAATCCCCTTCTTTAATATTTCTTGAATCTGTAGAAATACCACTAAAAATAGTGTTATCTTTCCCCGATAACAGTTTTCCTTTCACAACCTCAACTATTTCTGTACACTTTAATGGTTTCATTTTTGTGCCTCCAGTATTAATTACTCTTTTAGTATTTCTTTTACTACTTCTCTCTCATCAAAATGAATTGTTTTATCCTTTAGTATTATGTATGTTTCATGTCCTTTTCCAGCTAATAAAATAACATCTTCAGCCTTTGCATTTAAAAGTGCATACTCTATTGCCTCACGTCTATCTACAATTTTTATATATTCGGATTTTGTATCTTTTATACCTTTTTCTATATCTTCAATTATTTTTTCCGGGTCTTCTGTTCTTGGATTATCAGAAGTAATTATGGTAAAATCAGCAAGCTCACCTGAAATCCTTCCCATATCAGCTCTTTTGCTTCTGTCCCGGTCTCCTCCACAGCCAAAGACACATACCACTCTTCCTTTGGCATACTCTTTTATAGTTGTAAGAATATTTTCTAAACTGTCAGGAGAATGGGCATAGTCAATGATAACTGTATAATCTTTATTTATATTTACCACTTCAGCCCGTCCTGGAACTACAACTTTTTTTAATCCCATCTTTATAAATTCAAAAGGAATGNCAATAAGAGAGCAACTACCTATAGCAGCTAGGGCATTATAAACGCTAAATTTCCCTGGAATATTCACCTCTACATCTCCTGTAAACCATGGAGTGATAACTTTAAACTCTACTTTATCTGGATGCTTTACAATATCAACAGCCCTAATATCTGCCTCATTATCAATGCCCATAGTATAAACTTCACACTCTGCCTTTTTTAAAACCTCTTTTCCGTACTCATTATCTATGTTTACAAGGCCCTTTTTGCACATTTTAAATAATTTAACTTTTGCATTTAAATAATTTTCATAAGTTTCATGAAAATCCAAATGATCTTTTGAAAGGTTTGTAAATACACCTATGTCAAAATCACTTAAATTTACCCGATGAAGCTCTAATGCATGGGATGACACTTCCATTACCACACTGTCAACCTCTTTTTGAACCATTTCATTAAAAAGTTGCTGCAAATCACTGCTCTCGGGAGTGGTTCTATCTGTGGGAAGAGTTTCTTCCCCTATTTTATTGGATATTGTTCCAATAAGACCGGTTTTGTGTCCATAAGCTTCAAGAATTGACTTTACCATGTATGTACTGGTTGTCTTTCCCTTTGTTCCAGTAATTCCAATTAAATTAAACTTCTTTGAAGGATAGTGCCAAAAATTTGCTGCTACATGTGCTAACCCATATCTTGTATCTTTTGCCTTTACCACTGTAACACCTTTTGGTACCTGAATATCTTTTTGAACTAAAAAAGCATTTGTCCCATTTTCCAATGCCTGAGGGATAAAGTTATGCCCATCAGTTTTAAACCCGTCAATACAGACAAACAAAGAACCTTCCCTAGCTTTTCGGGAATCATAAACAATATCTTTAATTTCAATATTAGCATCTCCAATTATCTCTATAATATCTAGTCCTTTAATTATATCCTTTAGTAACATAAAATCCTCCAATATTCAATTAGTAAAAAAATTCATTATTAATTCTAACATTATATGTTAAAAATATCCACTTAAAACATTTCTAGTGGGTATCTAGGTATATGAAATCAACTACTATTACCTCACCTTCCTGTACTTCTTCTCCTGGTTCAACACTTTGGCTTATGGCAGAACCAATTCCATTTATTTTTATATTCAACCCAATATCCCTTAATGTTTTTGTAGACTCTTCCACTGTTTTATTAGTTAAATCAGGCACCTTCACCATCTTTTTGCTTTCAGGTTTGTAGGTATAAACTATAACTGTTGATTGTTTTGATATAGCTGCTCCAGGTTTTGGTGTCTGCTCTTTTACAACAATATCTCCATTGCTATTGTCACCTTCAATTCTGTAATCAAGACCAAATTCCCTAAGTATTAACTTTGCCTCATTTATAGTTTTATCCCTGATGTCTGGAACAAATACTTCCTCTGCCATCATTTCTTCATCTTTTTTTGTATATCTTCTTTCTATATTTAAGTAATCTAGAGTATCTTCAATAATTCTTCCCGCTACAGGGGCAGCTATCTGACCTCCATAATAAGAATGACCTGTAGGATGGTTTAGCATAACTAAAACAGATATAACCGGATTATCTGCTGGTGCAAATGCTGCAAATGATGCTATATAAACTCCCTCTTCTAAAGTTTCAGATGTACCTGTTTTCCCTGCAACTCTATAGCCTTTTACATAGGCATTCCTTCCAGTACCTTCTGAAACAACACCTTCTAATAATTCTCTCATGGTATTTGAAGTTTCCTTAGAAATAACCTGTCTTATAACTTCAGGTTCAAATTTTTCCACTATATTGCCTTCACTATCCCTTAGTTCTTTTATAAGCCTTGGTTTCATAAGATTTCCGCCATTGGCAATTGCACAATATGCATTAACCAAATGTACAGGTGTTATTGTAAATCTCTGACCAAAAGTGGTTGTTGCCATATTTATTAAAGTAGGATTTTTATGAATATTACTTTCCCCTTCATAAGGCAAGGGAATTCCTGTTTTATCATAAAAACCAAAACTTTTTACATATTCATAAAAAGTTGAAATACCTAGTTTTTCTCCTATTTTTACAAAAGACGGGTTACAAGAATTATACACAGCTTCCCTTAAAGTCTGCTCTCCATGAGGAGGAGTTCTCCAGCATCTTATTGTATGCCCTTGCACTTCAACAGGATAATCATTTGTATGGTCATCAAGGCTGATAATTCCCTCTTCAAGTCCCGCTGCTACTGTAACTGCTTTAAATGTAGAACCCGGCTCATAGGTGTCAACTAAAGCTCTATTTCTCCAAACAGTCTCTTGAAGTTTTTCAATATCTTTATTGGTGGTTCCATCCCACATATCTGGTTCTTCACCTGGGGGACATGCTCTAGGGGTATTAGGATTAAAATCTGGCTTTGAAACCATAGCAAGAATATCCCCATTTCTAGGATCCATTATAACAACTGTACCACCTTTTAGTACTTTATTATCATCTATTGCCCTCTCTAATTCCCTTGTAGCAATGTATTGAATATCTTTATCAATGGTTAAAACCACATCTAATCCTTCTTGAGGTTCTATGCGCTTTTCCTCATAAAAAGGTGTCTGCCTCCCCCTTGCGTCAACTTCGCTTAATATTTTTCCAGGCACCCCTTTTAAATATTTATCCATCATTCTTTCTATTCCGTCAAGTCCTTGATTGTCATAACCTACAAACCCCAACACATGGGCTGCAAGATTATTGTGGGGGTAAACTCTTTTAGAATCCTCATCTATATAAATACCCTTTATATTATTTTCACTTCTAAATTGCCTTACTTTATTTCCAATTTCCTTGCTGACATGTCTTTTTATTTCCTGATATCTGTTATTTTTGTTCATTCTGTTTAAAACATCTTCTTTATCCATTTCTAAAATCAAAGCAAGATTTTCTGCTATAAACTCTCTTTCTTTTTCGTCCTTCGGCAAGTCTTGTGGGTTTACAGCCACCCTTTCAACACTTGAACTAACAGCAAGTTTATTCCCATTTCTATCGTGAATAGTGCCTCTTTTAGGAGTTATTTCCCTATTGCTGTTTTGCTGCTGAAAGGCCATTTCCTGAAGTTCAGCACCCCTGACCATTTGAATCCAACCTACTCTAAATAAAAGTCCTAATATAAAAAGAGAAAAAGCTACCAGTAAAAATAATAGCCTCTTCTTCATCATTAAAGTAGCCCCATTCACCAAAGCCCCTCCCTTTATAGTTTTAAGAAAATAAGCTTAGTGTATAAAACTGCTTACACTTTTTATTTTCCCCATCAAAATATCTAACATTCCAGAATTTTCTTCATTTTGATTTTCATCCTCTAAAACCATTGTAGAATTATCCCTGGGTAGGCTTATATATGTAATCTGATGCCCATCAGGTTCTTGCATTGCTAATTTGGTTTTTGCAACTTCCCTTATATTGTTTAAGTCAATACTGTTTTTTATATCAAGTTCTATATTCTTGTTTTCTTCTCTAATTTCATTATATTCAGCAATTTGTTGATTTATAGTATAATTTAACTCAGTAATCTTAGCATATCTATAGGTAACAAACCCCGCTAAAGAAGAGATAAACAATAAAACCAACACGTATTTAACTTTTACTTTATTATTGTTTCTCCGTTTTTTCTTGGTTTTTAAAACCTTATTTTCTTTATATACGTCATATTCAAGTTTTCTTGCCGCTGTTCCGTGTACATATTGTTTATTCTCTATCATTTTATTCACCTTCCAAAGATTATATTACTTTCATGATCTAATCTTGCAATATTCAAGTATTTATGACCATAAAGCATAACCTTACCAACAGACAATAAATCCAGGGGTTAGCTTTTTTTAAAAAGCACTTCCCCCCGGAACAAAATAACTTAACTTCTAATTACATCTTGCTTATTATCTGTTTTTTAAAGCAAATCTTATCTTTTGTAAAATGTTTTTCCTTTTCTTTTGTTTTTTGATATTTCTTCTTTTGTTTTTTTTTCATTTTTTCCTTTGTTTTTTTTAAATTTTCTTCTTTTGTAATTTATAAATTTTTTTCTTTTGTAGTTAAATTATTTTTTTCTTTTGTTTTTTTTGATTTTTTCTTTTGTTTTGTTTTATTTCTACCCTCAGAAATTTTTCTAAGGATGGTCAATCATATTTTTTCAACTACTCTTAGTTTGGCACTTCTAGCTCTTGGATTTTCTTCAAGCTCCTTTTTTGATGGTGTAATGGGTTTTCTTTCTATAAGCTTTACTAAAGGCTTTTTCCCACATATACATACCGGAAACTCTTTAGGGCATGTACATGGATTTGCTTTTTTATAAAAAGCATTTTTTACTATTCTATCCTCTAGTGAATGGAAGGATATGATACAAAACCTTCCTCCCGGGCTTAAAAGCTCAATCCCATCGGCAACCGCTTTTTCAAGTACACCTAATTCATCATTGACAGCTATTCTTAAAGCTTGAAAAGTACGTTTAGCTGGGTGGGGTCCTTCTCTTCTTGCCCCACTTGGTATTGCCGCTTTAATAACATCTACAAGTTCTCCTGTTGTCTCAATTGGTTTTTTAACTCTTGCTTCAACAATAAATTCTGCAATTCTTTTAGCCCATCTTTCTTCACCATAATTTTGTATTATTTCTTTTAGCTGCTCTTTAGTATACTCATTTACCACCATCTTTGCTGTCAAAGTTCCTCTTCTGTCCATTCTCATATCTAAAGGAGCATCCTTTTTATAGCTAAATCCTCTTTCTGTCTCATCTAATTGATGAGATGAAACTCCAATATCTAAAAGTATCCCATCTACCCTTGAAATATTATTTTTAAAGCAAACTTCTTTCATGTTTTTAAAATTTGTATTTGCAAGTATAATATTAGCCTGTCCATCTGCATTTTTCAGTCTGCTTTCTGAGGTCTTTATAGCAAATTCATCTTGATCTAATCCAATTAAAGTTCCCACACTATTAAGCCTTTTATATATCTGTAGAGAATGTCCTGCACCACCTAAAGTTCCATCTATGTAAGTCCCATCAGGCTTAATATTAAGTTTTTCTATTACCTCTTCTAGTAACACAGGGCTGTGATGAAAATCCATTAAACTAATCCTCTCAAAAACTCATTTTTTAAATTCCTAACATGGACATTTTTTCAGCAATGCTTTCTGTACTAATATTGTCATCCCCACAGTAACTTTCCCATTCAGATTTATCCCATATTTCAACTCTGGTAGATACTCCAATTATATATACATCTTTTTCCAATTTTGCATGCTGTCTTAAATTGTTAGGTATTAGTATTCTACCCTGTTTGTCCAATCCACATTCAGTAGCTCCTGCAAAGAAAAATCTCACAAAAGCTCTAACATCTTTATCGGTGAAAGGAAGTGCCCTAAGTTTTGCTTCAAGTTCAGCCCACTCTTTTGCTGAATACGCAAACAAACAGTTATCTAGACCTTTGGTTAAAATAAAATTTTCTCCAAGTCCGTCTCTAAACTTTGATGGTATGATAACCCGGCCTTTTGTATCAACTGAGTGTTGGTATTCACCATAAAACAACTATTTCACCTCACATCTTGTCACATTTCACCACTTCACTCCACTTCCCACCACTTATATTTTAATTTTAGTCTATAAACGCATAATAATCAAGAGGAAATTTAAAATTTTTTCTAAAAAAAATAAAAGATAGGACTTCCGTCCTACCTTTTATGGAAATGTTTGCTAGTATTTTTAGCTTTTATTTTTCTGAGCGTCATTTAATAATTCATTGTAATACTTAGCAATGAGTAAATCTAATTTCACACTCATTTCATATATCTTTGCATAATCATCTCCACAGTCAATCATGCTGTTTAACTTATCTTGCAGCAGCCTAATCTCACTTTGGGCCATTTTAACACCACCATTATCTTTTGTAAAAATTATTTGAATTTTTTAAAACTTAAATACATCTTTTTTTCAGCAAGTTTTTTTGCTTTTTTGACATAAATAATACTTTTTATTAGCTAATGAGTTGTTTTTCTTTTAATATTATAGAAAATTACCATTAGTATGTCAATATTGATAAAAATTTGTAACACTGTTGTAACATTATCTGCTAACAACTGCATATTTTTTACGTCTTATTATAAAAATAGCACTAAATACGACAACAAAAGAAATTGCAAGTAATTGTGACACTCTAAAAGGTCCTATATAAAGACTGTCTATTCTTAAATCTTCTATCCAAAATCTTCCTGCACCATAGAAAATCATGTAAAGAAAAAATAATTCTCCCTTTACTTTATATCTCTTTCTATACCACATAAGAAAGAAAAAAGCTGCAAGATTCCATAAAGATTCATATAAAAAAGTAGGATGAACAGGTAAATTTGGATCTATGCCTGGAATGTTAGACATCTCCAATCTTTTTTGTATAATCTCACTTGTCATTCCCCAAGGTAAATTTGTGTTGGTACCAAAAGACTCATTATTAGTAAAATTCCCCCATCTTCCAATTGCCTGAGCCAGTAGAAAATATGGACCTCCAAAATCTAATAGATTTAAATAATCCACTTTTTTCACCCTACAGTATATGTAAGAAGACAATAGTGCTCCTATAAGCCCTCCATAAATTGCCAACCCCCCTGTTCTAATATTAATTATCTTTAATATATCTCCTCCAAATTCATCCCAATTAAATATAACATAATAAAGCCTAGCTCCAATTATTCCTGCAGGTGCTCCCCATAATACAATATCTAGAATTTGCTCCTCATTTATTCCAAATCTTTCACGATTTCTCATTCCCAAAAAAACAGCCATAATAAATCCAAAAGAAATAATTATTCCATACCACAGAACTTCTATCCCAAATATTTCAAAAGCTACACTGTCAACTGGTATTTTAAAATCCCATAATTTAGGAAATCTTACGTAATTCATTTCGCCCTCCTGTTAATTCTTTATTTATACCCCTTTGTATCTGGTTTTAACATTTTTCATTTATTACACAGGTTTTATTACAGAAACAGCTAATCTTTGTGTGTCAAAATGCTCACTAAACACTTTTTCAACATAGTCAAAAGATATCTGGTCATATACATCTAAATAATCAAAAATATTTACTTCTTTAAAGTATACTGACATAAACATATGAGCTGTTCTGTCAACAGAATTTAACTGTTTAACAAATCTTCCTCTCATTGCCTTTTTAATACGCTGATAATCTTTTTTATTAATACCTTTTTGATATAAATCTTTTATTCTGTTAACAACTTTTTCTTTCACCAAAAGAGGATCTTTTGATTCTCCGCCAAAAGAAGAAAAAGCATAATTTTCTTCAATACTGTAATCAAAATCAAAAGTGTTGTTAATAAGTCCTTCATTATAAAGCTCTGTATATAGACTTGAACTTCTTCCTAAAATAATTTCAAGAAGAATTTTTACTGCAATTTCCCTATTTAAACACTTAATACCTTTAGTTTCAAAATTAATATCTTTAAAACCCATTTGAAATAGTGGCATTGAAACAGCAAGTTTTTGCTCTATATAAGGCTTGTTAATTGCTACAGGCTCCTCTGGAAAAATCCTTTGGATTTTAATATCCTTTTTTCCTTTTATAATATTTTTTTCTACCATCTCAAACACCTTTTCAGGCTCTACATCTCCAACTACTATAATTACCATGTTTGAAGGGTGGTAAAAGGTATTGTAACATTTATATAAAATTTCCCTGTCTATTTTTGATATGCTTTCAACAGTTCCTGCTATATCAATTTTTACAGTGTTTTTCTCATAAAAGGCATCTAAAAGATTGAAAAATACTCTCCAGTTGGCATTATCATCATACATCCTTATTTCCTGCCCAATAATGGATTTTTCTTTTTCAACACTTTCTTCTGTAATATATGGATTTTGCACATAATCTAATAAAAGATTAAAATTTTCAAAAAACTTATCAGTACATGAAAAAAGATAAACTGTCTGAGAAAAACTGGTGTAAGCATTGGGACTAGAACCAAGCTTTGAAAATTTATCCATAACGCTTCCATCCTTTTGTTCAAAAAGCTTATGTTCTAAAAAATGAGCTATTCCATCTGGCACTTTTATTTTTTCTCCATCTACTATAAACTCATTATTAATAGAGCCATAATGTGTCCCAAAAGCTGCATATTTTTTAGAATACCCCTTCTTAGGTATTACAAAGGCTTTAAGCCCGCTTTCATGCTGATACAAATACATAGTTTCATCTATTTTATCATAATTTATTGTTTTTATTTCCACTAATAAATCCTCCCTTTTAATTGTGTTTTAAAACTCCATATTTATATCTAATTTCCTCGTTCCTTGTTTGTAATAAAATAAATTGTATCAAGCTTAATCTTTGAAGCAATATCAGCTACATCTTTTACTGAAACATTTTTAACTTTTTCAATAACCATATCCGGACTGTCATCTGATTTTGTAATAAATTGACTTAAGTAAAAATCAACCAATTGAAGCTGACTATCTTTTATGGATTTAATTCCTGTTTCGATACTTTTTTGTGCCGCTTCATACTCATATTCTGTAATATTTCCTTTGACAATCTCTTCTAATTGCTCATTTATTATTTTAATTGTTTTATCCTTATTTGCAATTTCAATACCGCTGCTTATCACCATAAGCCCTTTAAACTTTTCAAGGCGGGAAAAAACATAATAAGCTAGGCCCTCTTTTTCCCTCACATTTTGAAAGAGTTTTGACTGCACCCCCCCTCCTAAAATGCTATTATATAAAATTAATTTATAATATTCTTCATCATTAGGATAGGTATTTGTTCTAAACCCTAATGAAAGTTTTCCCTGATTTACATCAAAAGTTTCTATTACATTTTTTACTTTGTCTACAGCAACCTCTATTTCTGCTTCTTTTATATCTATTTCCACATCTCTTTTTATTTTAAACAAATTATCTTTAATATACTCTATTTGTTCAGGTTTTAAATCCCCAGATACAAAAACGTACATAGGGAGAGTTTTTATAAATTTTAAATAGTACTCATATAAGTCTTTATTATTTATTGATTTTAAATTTTCTAAACTCCCATAATCATATATGCCAAAAGGTTCATTAATACACATCTCTTCTAGACACCTGTCTATGGCATAGTGCATTTTATCATTTACACGCCCTTTAATTAACTCCTTCATTTTGTCAATTTCCTGAATAACATATTCATTTTTAAAACATCCATTTTCCATAACAGGTTCTGTTATAATTTCCATTAAAAAGTCAAAGGCTTTTTTAGTTAAATCAATATCTTCGCTAATATATTTATCTGAAATACATTCAATATAAAATTGAATTATCTGATTCTCTCCTTTTTTTGTCACACCACAGTCAAATGAAGTCCCATATAGTTCATCTAAATAAAGAGAAATATCTCGGATTGAAGGATGTTTAGAACATCCCCTTCTTAAAACTGCAGGAATCAATGCATTTTTTGATGCATTTTCATTTGTTAAATTGTCATGAAAAAAAATATTTATAGAATTAGTTTTAAACTTTTGTGTTTGTATCCAAAACAGGGTTATTCCATTGGCAGATGCTATTTTTTTTACCTGATTGTCTTTAAACATTAAATGAATTCCTCCCTTTTTGAGCTATGTATTTTCTAACATTTAAAATAAACTTCCTTATTAACTATTCTCTCAAAAATACTGTAATATAACAATGTTTTTTTTAGAAAAAAACATAAAACTTGTATTTTTAGTAGCTTTAAGAAATGTTGTTTTATAATTTTTTTATAATATTTATCATAAATAAAAAAGTTTTATATTGAAATAATAGTAGTAATGGAGGGATTTTATGAATGAAATAAGGTATTACAGAAAATATCCGCGGACACATGATAAACAAGATGCAACTGACAGTAATTATACATTTAACTTAAATATACCAAGTGCTTTAGGAGTTCTTGCTTTTACTTTAGTCCAAGGTATATTTTTAGGATACATGGCAAAAAAAGTTATGTCTCGCTAATTTTAGTTGGGGTAATCCCCAACTAAAATTTTATTATCGTTAATTAGATGCTTTAAAATTCATTATCCTTGGCATTATACCTAATTTATCTATCATTAAATTGTAGTCACTTTCTTTTAAATCAAGCCATTTCTTTTTAAGATTGCTTAATATTATTGCCTCTATTACATTGGTTCCAAAGGACCTTCCATCCCAATTTGGAGTGGTTGTAACAAGGGTGTCGACTCCTAAATTTCTAAGAAAATTAACATCATCAGCTGTCACTGTGTTTGTAATAATTATTTTTCCTTCTAAGGATTTTGGCATATATTTTTTTATATAGTGAAAATCCCCTGCTATAATATCTGCATTTTCATAAAACTTTTTAAACTTTTCATGATTATTCTCACTTTGTTTGTCCCCTGTTGGATACAGTACCTCAAAAGGCAATTTTGATATAATAGGCATAAAAATCTTAAGAAGTCTTTTTAAAACATTTATTCTTTTTATGGTTATAGGAATACCTAATGCAAAAATCAAATCTCCCATTAGAACTTGGCAATTATTTTCTATAAATGCTTCTGTCATCCTAAATCTGTCTGTAGCACATGTTACCAACACTTTTTTATCTTTAAGGGTTATTATATTATTATCGTTAAGGTAATTTATAACTCTGTATTCAAGTGTATTTTTAACTCCACTTCCATCACATATTGGTGTGATTTTTGCTGCATTAATTATTGGAATGGCCTCTTTTACTACATATTTTTTGTTTGCAACTCCAGTAAGATATAAATCTATTCCTCCTACGCCAATTGCATCAACTTTTCCATCCAATTCATTTATCATTGAAATTGCTTTTTTTATATCTCCATCTGTTCCAATTCTTTGTATTAGATACTTTTCCCCTAAAATATCTATTTCTACCAAGTGGTCACGCAGTGAAGAACCAATGCTTACACTTACAATTCTTTTCATGTACAATATTCACTCCCAAAATAATTCTTGGTCTTTAATAAATCTTTTTTCATTTCTGCAACAAGTTCTTCTACAGTGCTAAACTTCTTTTCATTTCTAATTTTTTTAATAAAAAAGACCTCTATTTCTTTTCCATAAATATCCTTGTCAAAATCCAATATAAAAGTTTCAATGCTTATATCATCATTATCCCCAAAAGTAGGGTTGTTTCCAATGTTGGTTAAACTAGAGTAAATACAGCCTTCAATTTTTACTTTAGTTATGTACACTCCTTTTTTAGGAAAAACTAAATAGCTTTTAGTACTAATATTTGCTGTTGGAAATCCTAAATCTCTTCCAATTCCTTTTCCTTTTTCCACCAATCCTTTTACAGAATAATGTCTTCCTAAAAGCAAAAATGCTTTATGCATATCCCCTCTTTTTATGTATTTTCTGACATTAGTACTGCTTACTATTTCATCTTCTAATTTGACAGGTGGTATAATAATAACTTTAAAACCAAGTTTTTTCCCTAGTTCTTTTAAAAGTTCTATATCCCCCTCACCCTTATAACCAAATCTATAGTCATAACCTGCCACCGCAAGCTTTATATTAAGCTTTTTTACAAGAATGTCTTTTACAAAATCCTCTGGTTTAATTCTTGAATATTTCTCGTCAAATTTTTCAAAATATATGTAATTAAGTCCCTTTTCATTTAAAAGCTCTATTTTTTTTTCTACTGTAGTTATTAAGGGTGTAAAAAGTTTTTTTCTTATTATATTTTCTGGATGCTTCATAAATGTATACACCACAGATTCTAATGAATTTAAAGCCGATTCATTTATCAAAGTATTTATTAATGCCATATGTCCTAAATGTAAGCCATCAAAATTTCCCAAACCTACCCCTGTTGGTTTTTTAAATTTGTAATCTGAATTTGAAGCATATATTGTTTTCATACTTTCATCCCTAACTTAAAATCATATAAACATCTTTCTTGATTTTAATATAATATCATCATTAACTTTAATCACTTGGCCTAACGCCAAAAACTTGCCATCCCATCCGTAAACTCTTAGATTTTTTTCTTTTTTAAATTCATCATCTATTTTTATTTTTACTCCATTTTTAAATTTCTTTGTATCTTTTGAGCTTAGCATTATTTTATTATAGTTTTTAAATATTTCATCTACTGAAATTATTTTTTCCTGCAATGTGCCACAAGCTGCAAATTCTTTTATTTCTTCTAATGTTAATGTGGTGGAAAGATCAAAAATCCCTGCTTTTTTTCGCAGTAAAAAAGACATATGCCCTCCACAACCTAACTTATTGCCTATATCATCACAAAGAGTTCTAATATAAGTTCCCTTTGAGCACTCTACATCAAAAATAACTATATTTTTTTTAATTTGCAAAATATCAATGGAATATATCTCCACTTCCCTTGGTTTCCTGTCTATAACCTTTCCTTCTCTTGCAATATCACATAATTTCTTTCCATTAACCTTCAAAGCAGAATACATAGGAGGCACCTGGCTGTATTTTCCAACAAAAGACTTTATAACCCACTCTATTTCATTCTCTAAAACATTAACAGGACTTTTTTTTATTATTTCACCTGCAGCATCCTGTGTATCAGTAGAAACACCTAAAGTTAACTGGGCTCTATAAGTTTTGTCTTTATCTATTAAAAATTCAACAGCCTTGGTTGCCCTGCCTAAACAAACTGGCAAAACCCCTGCTGCACATGGGTCCAATGTTCCAGTATGTCCTATTTTTTTTGTTTTAAGTGTTTTTCTTAAATAGGCAACCACATCAAAGGAAGTCATGCCCATTGGCTTTAGTACATTAATTATACCGTCCATTATAAAACTTCTCTTATCTCCTTTAAAAGCATTTGTTTTATATCTTCCATATTCCCTTCTATTGTACATCCAGCTGCATTTTTATGCCCACCACCACCAAGTTTATTGGCTATAATGGATACATCTACATACTTTTTTGACCTTAAATTTATTTTAAAACTTTCATTTCCATTCTCTTTCATAAGAACTGCAACTTCCACACCTTTTATATTTCTTCCTATATTGACAATACCATCACAATCTTCTTCTTTTGCATTTGTATCTTTAATCATGTTCTCGGTAACAGTTATAAATGCAGCTTTACCATCTTCCATTATTTCAAGGGTTTGTATTGCCATTCCCATAAGTTTTGTCTTAGATAAAGACATTGTTTCAAATAAAAGCTGTGATACTTTTGCCACATCAACACCATTATTTATTAAATCTGATACTATCTGATGTGTAATAGATGTGGTATTGCTATATCTAAATCCACCTGTATCTGTAGTTATAGCAACATAAATACAGGTAGATATTTCTTTTGTCAATGGAATACCCATCATTTTTATTAACTGGTATATTATTTCTCCTGTAGCTGATGAACTTGTTTTTATATAATTTAATTTGGCAAACTCAGTATTTGTCGTATGGTGATCTATATTAACTGTATCAGATGCAGCATTAAAAATTTCAACCCGTCTTCCAAGCCGCTCAATATCTCCTGTATCTAGCGCCAATACAAGTTCATAGCTCTCTGATTGTCCCTGATATACTTTCACAAATTCTGTACCAGGCAAAAACTCATAGTTTGATGGAATTTCTTCCTCAATGTAAATTACCGGTTCAACCCCCAGTGCCTTTACCGCATAAGCAAGGGCTATACTTGAACCAAGTGCATCTCCATCTATAGAGACATGTGGTAAAATGGCAAGGGTTTTCACTCCTTTTATTTTAGAAATAATGCTATTTTTAGTCATCATTACAACTCCCCAATCCTTTCAATTACTAATTAAAGTGCACCCTTTTGCCCCNAAAGCCTTGATGTCTTTACTAGTTTCTATATCTTTTTTAATTATTTCTCTTTCTCTTTTATATCCCTTATAATCTTGGAAATCTTGGCACCATATTCAATAGAATCATCAATTTCAAAAATAATTTCTGGTGAATAACGTATCTGAAGCCTGCTGCCTATTTCCCGCCTTATAAAGCCTGCTGCACTTTCTAAGCCTTTTAACACTTCTTTTTTTTCCTCATCATCTGCCATAATACTGACAAACACTTTAGCATAGCGCAAGTCCTTTGTTACATTTACATGTGTAACACTAATAAGCTTTGAGAGCCTTGGGTCTTTAAGTTCAGTGTGTATAATACCACTAATTTCTCTTTTTATCCCTTCTGAAATCCGCATAGTTCTGTCCATTAAAAACACTCCTAAAAATAGTTATAATGTTATTTTTTAACTTCTTCCATAATGTAAGCCTCAACGATGTCTCCTTCTTTAATATCATTGTATCTTTCCAGGGACAATCCACATTCATAACCTTGGACAACTTCTTTCACATCATCTTTAAATCTTTTTAAAGACGCAAGTTTTCCCTCATGAACTACAATTCCATCCCTTAACAATCTTATTCCACTATTTCTAATAACTTTTCCGTCAGTTACATATCCTCCGCCAATAGTACCAACACCGGAAGCCTTAAATATCTGTCTTATTTCAATATGACCTGTGATAACTTCTTTATAAGTTGGGTCAAGCAATCCTTTCATAGCTGCCTCAACATCTTCTATTGCATCGTAAATAACAGTATACAGCCTTATATCTACTCCTGTATCCTTTGCGACTCCTGAAACATTTCCTGCAGTTCCCACATTAAAACCAATTATAATTGCATTTGATACTTGAGCTAAAATTACATCTGATTCTGTAACAGCTCCTACTCCACCATGGATTATTTTAATTGCAACTTCCTCATTTGAAAGTTTTTCCAAAGATTGTTTAACAGCTTCAACAGAACCTTGAACATCTGCTTTTACAATTATATTCAGTTCTTTTACTTCACCAGCTTTAATTTGTTCAAATAAATCATCCAATGAAACTCTGGCAGTAGGATTTAAATACTCTTCTCTTTGCTTTTGTTTTCTCTTTTCAACAAGCTGTTTTGCAACTTTCTCATCAGTTATTGCATAAAATGTTTCTCCAGCTTCTGGTACTTCTGGAAGTCCAAGTATTTCAACAGGTGTTGATGGTCCGGCTTTTTTAATTCTTTGACCTTTATCATCTGTCATTGCTCTTACCCTACCAACCAATGTTCCTGTAACAATTGAATCACCGTGATTTAACGTTCCTCTTTGAACAAGAATGGTAGCTATAGGTCCTCTGTCTTTATCAAGTTTTGCCTCAATTACAGTTCCTTTTGCCTGCCTGTTTGGATTTGCTTTTAGTTCAAGCATATCTGCAACTAAAAGTACCATTTCAAGTAAATTATCTATATTCATTCTCTTTTTAGCTGAAACTTCTACGCAAATGGTGTCTCCACCCCATTCTTCAANAACCAGACCATGCTCAGTCAACTCCTGCTTAACCCTGTCAGGATTAGCTTCAGGTCTGTCTATCTTGTTGATTGCAACAATTATTGAAACATTTGCCGCCTTAGCATGGTTAATTGCTTCTATAGTCTGAGGCATAACACCATCATCAGCTGCAACTACAAGTATTGCCACGTCCGTTACCTGTGCACCTCTTGCCCGCATAGCTGTAAAAGCTTCATGCCCGGGTGTATCAAGAAATGTTATATTTCTATCATTCACATTAACTGTATATGCACCAATATGCTGAGTAATTCCACCTGCTTCTTTTTCAATAGTATTTGTTTCTTTTATAGCATCTAAAAGTGAAGTTTTACCATGGTCAACATGGCCCATCACAACAACAACAGGAGGTCTTGGTTCTAATTCATCCTCATTGTCATCCTCAGAATCATCAAAAAGAATATCTTCTTCAGTTATAACTACTTCTTTTTCAGCAGTAATTCCATATTCATCAGCTATTATTGCTGCAGTATCAAAATCTATTTCCTGATTTACTGTTACCATTACACCTAATTTCATCAAGCGTTTAATTACATCTGCAGATGTTTTCTTAATGGCTTCTGCAAACTCTTTAACCGTCATTGTCTCACTTAATTTTACAGAGGTAAGGACAGCTTTTGGTGGAATGTGCTTTTCTTTTTTGTTTTCTTTTTTATTTTCTTTCTTTGCTTTTCTTGGTTTCTTTATATTATCATCATATAATTCCTCTAAAATAGCATCATCAGATAAAACTTCTGCCACCTCTTTTTTGGCTACAAAAATATTTTTATTTGGTTTGTTCTTATTTTTACTAAAAGCTTTTTTAGGCTTAACAGTATCCTTTTTATCCTCNTTAAAATCACGTTTTTCTCCACGCTGCTGGATATCCATTTCTACTTTTTTAGCAGGTTTTAAATCAGTTTTTGGCACTTCCAAAATATTATTTTCTAAAGCCTTATTTGTCTCTTTGCCAGCATCTTTGCCTTTTCCACCATCATCTTTATTTTTGGTATCTTTTTCCTTTGTCACCTGCGAAACTAAAACATCATTTTTATCTGTACCCTTTATTTTAGGATCAGTCTTTTGTCTTTCACTTTGTTTACTGATTTTTTGTTCTCTGGTCTTTTCAGCCTTTTTGTCAGGTTTTTTACTTTTGTCAG